>JACCDO012086146.1_pt1 | contig 25050 bp, 14 predicted proteins | sample 7446101 | NCBI WGS metagenome assembly JACCDO01 (sample SAMN15323440, study PRJNA562643) | freshwater metagenome | isolation source: river surface water | place: USA:Blue River Watershed | collected 2017-08-16 | reverse complement strand
GTCATAACACGCAGTTAGAGCACGCGAACAGCATGTCGTCTCAGGGCAAGAACACGGAAATGAAGACCCTGCGCCCTCCGGCGAGCGCGCGAGACAGTCGCGTAGTGAAGCAGGCGGTGGTTGAGGTCAAGCAGGATGAAAAGAAGATTACCACTTTGTCAGCGTCAATATTTATGCTGGGTTTGTTTAGTGGCTCCTTCTCCGCGATTTTATGCAAGATGGCTTACGACACCAAGTACGGCGATTCATTTCTATATATGTAACAGACAACTTATACCTTTTTATTATAGATCAACTGGTCTTGATGGCACAGAGAAAGCATTTGCTAAACCAATCATGATGTTACTATTAATGTTTCTAGGTATGTGCCCCGCTGGATTACTATATACAATCCATAAAATTTTCTTTACAAAACCAGAGGATCGTAAAGATGTCAGGTACTTAATTGCATATTACTATTTGTAATATTTTGATTTTTTTACTTATTTCTATTGTTAATACTAGTTTGAAAAATATGGTCATGTTGATAATTCCTTGTGTTTGCGACTTGGCCTGCACTACATTGTTATTGATCGCTCAATTATATATCACAGCTTCAATGTGGCAAATGATGAGAGGTTCTGTCATTGTTATAACATTGCTACTGAAATACTTTGTGATGAAGCATACTATTGAAAATCATCAATGGAGCGGTGTCTCTATTATAACCACGGCGATGGTTATCGTAGGATCTTCATCGTTATTCAATCCTGAGCAGCAATCAGCCACACCAACTGATTCTAATCCACTAATTGGTATTTCATTAGTCATTATTGGGTGCTTAGCTCAAGGTGTACAATACGTATTCGAAGAAAAAGTATTAAATGCATCGCAAGAATCTGAAGATGGAGAGGATGTGCCTCCATTAGTTGTAATTGGATGTGAGGGATTTTGGGGCGTTTTCTTAACCTTGGCTGTTGTATATCCATTGAGTATGAATCTTCCAGGTAAAGATGTGGGTGGTGTCTTTGAGAATTACCATGACTCGATTGCCATGATCCAGAACAGTCCACAACTTCAATCATTAGTATTTTGGTTCGTGTTAACCGTTACAGTTTACAATTGCTCCGTTATTTACGTAACTAAGTTACTGTCCGCAATTTGGCATGCAATCTTGGACAACTTTAGAACCATTTCAGTATGGGTTATTGATTTGCTTCTGTACTACGTTGTATTCCCAGGCCAAGGCTACGGTGAAATTTGGACTAATTTTAGTTACTTACAATTAGTCGGTTTGATTATCTTATTAATAGGCACTGGAATCTATAATAACTCTTTTATTTCAGACAAGAGAGGGGAGTATCAACCACTAGTTGGTAGCAACAGTAATCGTGACAAACCAATTTCTACTGGTTTACCTTCGCCACGCATGAATTCGCGCCCAACTTCAGCAGCCAAACCTAAATACCAATCAAATGTTTAACAAACTTATTGCGTAATGTTATTAATTATTATACAGCTTAAGACTCCAACCACTTAGGTTCCACTACAACTGTAGACTGAGTGTAGTTCAACTGCCACTCGTCTTTGATGTAGTTATAAGAAATACGATTACTTCCTATTCTACGCATTTCACTAGAGCCACCGGAAACTTGCTTAATATATGGAGCATTCCAACCAGAGAAAGGCACGAAGAAATCCATACTATAAACTCCATCAAACTGAGGAGTCCATAATGGATCATCACGAAATGGATTTGTGAAGTTAGTTTGTAAATCTTCAATGATATTATACCAATCTAAAAGAGTGGTATAGATACCTAACTGGATACCGTATTGCCAAGCGGCTGTTTCCAAATCCAACAAATACTCTAAATTCTTGGTGCTATTATTTGTAAAGAATCGTCGAGGTATACTATCCTCTACATTAACATATATTCTCCAAACGTTAGCTCCTATTGTTGGATTTGCAGTAGGCCCAAAAGATGGAGTGTATGTTGTCGTAGTTGGCACAAAAGTGGGCGAATTCGTAGGAGTTTTGGTCGGAGTTGCAGTTGTTGGAGATTCCGTTGGACCAGTAGATGGTATAATTGTAGGTCTATCTGTAGGAGAAAGTGTTGGTTTGAAGGTAGGAGTCCAAGTCAAAGTAGGAGAATATGATGGCTGATGACTGGGACTATCTGTAGTTCTATCATATTCGACGAATTTAATGTTAAACTTATTCAAGTGAGTAATAACACTGTCTAATTGTTCTTTAGGTGTTGTACAAGTTATGTTATAAGTTCTTGCGTAAAGTGACCCTTTGACACAAGGAATCCAATACAGCGAGAGATCTGTAAATCCTGCAAGGTATGCATTTGCTATGGTAGGCCCGGCGGTAATATCTACCGTGTTATTATAATTAAACACTCTTACTATAGTGAAATCAACTGTGTCTTTCAAAGCCGTCCAGGTATTCACGGAGAGAATCTGTCCACCGACATCAACTCCGACGTACGGCATCGCAAGAGGGAGCCACGCCGCGATCACCAGGAGCAATAAACCGACCTTCATCTTCGCGTGTCAATGAGGCGATTGATCAATTTGATGATCAATTTTTGATGATCTTTGATCTCATACCAACAAGGTACAAGACTGGTTTTTCTTAATCCCTGCAACGGATTGAATCGGGACCGGCGAAGAAAGTTGCTGGAGTAAATAAGTGTAAATTAATTAAGCCACACAATCGTAAGAGACCAGTGTCCTTATGGGTTTACACCATCCTACCGGTTAGCCGTTACATCACTACTGCTACTTCGACAAATCGTGTTTAGTACTCTCGTGAGGATGACTTCCGTCTCACAACCTGCTTTTATTTAAAGGTTAATTGACGTGGGAAATATTTTTTATAATTCACGTTTGATTGATGCTGTACCGTGTGGCAACTTCACTCTACGGTCAGTTCTTCTGATCGAGGTTCTATTACTCGCGCTAATTATTCTTGAATAATAGCAGCCTTGAAGCTTCTCGTTAATTCTCTTTCCTTCTTCATTTTACTTAGATATTTTAGACACAAGCTGAACATATCAGTGTGGATGAAACGGTATCCGTACCGGTGGGATAGTGAAGTTCAGACTGTTCAGTGAACTTCAGTCAGTGAACTGACAACAGTAACTAGTGCATTGCGAGGGATGGAGACTACGCCATCAAAGTCGGCGTCGCAAGCAGAAGTTGTCGTGCTGTCGGATTACTTGAAGTGCATCCCGGGTCTGTTCGTGCACATTCGAGACGAGACGGCATCCACGATAGAGTTTAAGCGATATGCCGACCGTATCATGCATTTAGTAGTAGAAGAAGGACTCGCATACATTGACAACCAATCTCCAATAACAATTACTACACCAACGAAGCACGTGGTTACTAGCTGCTCCAATAACTGTAGTAATATTGTTGGTGTCAGTATCATTCGTGCTGGCGACAGTATGTTAGATGTCTTTATGCGTCTTATACCAGAAGCTTCCATTGGGAAGATATTAATTCAACGAGACGAAGCTACCTGTCAGCCAGTACTATTTTATAGCAAATTGCCTTCTTTGGCCGATAAGATAGTTATTATATTAGACCCAATGCTGGCGACAGGAGGCAGTGCGATGACCGCCATTCAAGTGCTTATCGATAGAGGTGCTCTAGAAAGTAATATATACTTTTTCAATGTTGTATCCTGTCCTGAAGGAATAGACAACATTCACTCTAAATATCCAAACGTAAAGATTATCTCTGCGACCATGGATAAAGGTCTGAACGAGCAGAAATACATCATCCCAGGTCTTGGAGATTACGGAGACAGATACTTCGGAACACAGTAAGATTGTGTACTGAAATCTATTAGTTATTTTAATTTTAGTTTTTTTAGTCATAGATACAATAAATAAACATTCATATACTGGTCGAAAGTATTTTCCCATCATTTTTCAATTGTTGTAAACTAGGAAATAATACACTAGATCCCTCTGCACTGACAAATGTCTTTTCCTCCTCTTTCTTCTTCTTCTTTGCTTTACCGGAATTTAATATTGGCTGAACAAGACACTTGATGTACTCTAATTCCTCTAAGGCTTGTCCATAAGCAAGTTTGTTATGCACCATGTTGCTGGCGGTAACTACACCAGGAAAAGTGTTTGTTTGCAACATAGACACCAAGTTTGAGTACACATCCACCAAACTCGACGCGATCTGGCCATACAAATACTCGACATAAGTTCGATTATGTTGCGGCACTTCCACGTTACTACTATCAACCGATGGATCACCATCTGGCACTTGCTCTACCGTTTCAACAACATGAGTTAGTGTCAAACCGCCTAAGATATGCTGCAATCGGTGCTTTTCGTCAATCAAAAAAATCAACGCTTTTGATAAATGAGCAGGAAAGCAGTTAGACGTGAGGTTACTACTCACTAACGATGTCCATTTACCACTATTCTCCTTTACCACGATCGTGCAGTACCCAGACATGATAATATTTCTCAAGGATGACTGCCGAGAGTTGATGTACGACTTCACTGTAAAGTCTTCTAATGTTACAATCTCTAATAAATTTTCTAAAATACCTTTTTCATAAAGCATGTTATTCCCGCAATCACACACTCTCTTATAGTTATCTTTATTGCTATAATACTCCGTGAGGATTGTTATGAGTGACTGCTGCTCAACAGAGCCATAGATATGGAAGGTGTCTTCTGCTCGATTATCCGCACCGACAGGCGGACCTAATTGTTTTGCCTTTTTTAAATCAGAAAAAGCTTCGTCTTCCAATGCACTTGGAAACAAATGAAGTGTCCTGTGCCACAAGCTAGCAACGGACATGGTTCTGAGGACTACCAGCGCTCGGACCAAGTCCAGGTAAATCAACTCGCTTGAACATGTCTTTGCGTAGCCGTTTTTTAACATGGTGTTCATCTCCTCCAGCTCGGATACATCCTTATTCGATACTTTTTTCTTCTTCTGCGTGTAACGTTTATTATTCACCGTGTGGATCGGGTCCTCCGTGGATAGTCGAATCGTTAACTGGACCTTCAACGACGATACAAACGAATTAATGATCACTTTTATTTGGTTAAAAACGGTTGTAGCTACCCAATTGCTTCGCTTGGCCTTGCTGTGTACTATCGGGATGGCTTTTGACAATATTTCAGTAAACTTAGTAACGGCCAACTCCAGAAATGCGGGCATATATTTACCAGAATTGTAAAGCAGGTTTCGTTGGCTTGCAAAATCCCCTGCATCTAATCTAGTTAAAGACGTCAACAACGACGACCCCATCGTGTTCCCGTGGATCTGAAGGCTCTGCACGACCACAGAAACCTCTCGTTCACTTCCGCTGCCAGGATAGTAAGAGTTCGAGCTATTGCTGCTACTAGGATTTAGAATTGTCGAAGTGAAGCGTAACAACCTCAACAATGTCCGATTCGTCACACTTATTTCACCCGCTTGACTCAAGGACCTGAATATCTGCAGGGAGTCGTAGTACATGTTGTCCTTCGTCAACTCGAAATTGTTGGCACCGCGTCTATTCCTATTATTGCTCAACATCAATTCCAACAGAGAGTACCATTCGGACACCTCTTGCACCGCCTTAACGTGGTATATTTCAGGCAATTCCCTCCGTAAAAACTCATTATGAGTGAATAATTCGACAACAGTTGCGTCATCCACTACAGCCTTGACGTCAGCTTCGGATAGTACAACAGGTGCTGTTTTGTACCCGAAAATGATCTGATTGACGATTTCAGAACACTTCACAATAGTGGCGCTGAACTGCCGAGTGCTTTTGTTTCCGTCCTTTTTCACAGCGTGATTGGCCGACGATGGTGCCACTGCGCTAAACTTCACCTTCTCATGAAACCCTTTTTTAACTGGGTTAGTAGCGACTAGACTGGCTGCTTGTAGATCGGTCTCGGTGCTTATTAAGTTACACAATCGGTTTAGACAATGGAACCATTTGAACATTACGTCAATGATGTCTTTCAGCTGCTTCATGCGCAAAAACGAAAATAGTAACTGATGGGTATTCATGTTGTAATCAATAAGCTTGGACACATCATCATTTTCTTCTTCGTGGAATACATGCTCCGTGAGTTCATCTCGTTCCTCGTCACTTGCGGCATCAAGGGAGTATTGGGCATTGGTGTCACGATTCACTACAGATAGTTTATTACCTCCAGCTAAGGAAACGATACTATTGCGATCGACAGACTCTCCTTGTCCCCTGCTATCGGTGAAGATATAGTTAATACCCTCTTCAATATACGTCCTGTAAAGCGTCGATTGCTTGTTTTTTAACGAGCTCAACTCAGTGGCATTTACATTTAAATACATTAATTTGTCGATGTATTTAGTGTGCAAAAGCATCATCTCTTTGCTAAAATACTGCAGTTGCTTCGAAAAGCATTGATGCAAATAGGCGATGTAAGACTTCTTGCCTTCCATCGACTCTAGTATCTTTGCAAATCGCAATAAAGTGTCAAAGTTTGGTTCCTCGCGGAGCATGCGTTCGATACACGTTTTCTTCACTTGATGAGCGATGTCATCTGCTGTCTCGCGTACTTTTTTCAATATTCTTTGCAATGATGTGCCTGCCGGTATGCTCAGCACCCTTTGGTATATTGAAATTACCTCTTCATAATCACAATCCGCAAGTGACTGTTTCATTTTATTCGGATACTCGAGTGTGGTGGCCAGTCGCCGCAGGACTTGATCGGCACTTTTTATTTGCTTGTTCTTCTTCATCCGGTCAAGAATAGGAGCAAGTGTTTTCTCTGCTTCCACTTTTGCTTTGTCTAAACTAATCTGCGCTCTAACCAAGCGCGTCTCTCCAGTATCTGCCTTGACATTTGCCTTGTTATTACTAACTTTCTGTAGTCCCAATCGATAGTCTTTCAACCACTCCAGGCCTTCCAGACAGTGAATGAATAGCCCAAAATGGGTTCGTATGAGATTTTCTCTCTCGCTAGTATGGTGCAACAGCTGCGAGCTGAGGGTCACGAGTCCATCTTTCAACTGGCCGAAAGAGGTATTCCCATGAATCAAGCTTAAGAATAATGATCCGGAGAAGTTTTTGTCAGTCGGTAAAATAGAATTATTACCCTTTTTCTCATCATCCGCGGCATTGTTATCGTCATAGTCATCATTATCACCAATATCAACCGACTTATTGCGATTCATCTTACTTGATTCTTGCAGTTGTATCAGTTGCATCGCGCGGAATCCATTCACACCATTACCTGTCCCAGTATCATACAATTTATCGAATTTACCCGCACTATACATATCTTGAGTAAGTCTCAAATCTAGCTCAGACAGTCCCAACGGATCTGTAATCACTTTATCTTCTTCGATTACAGCGTCATTATTTTCAACTTCTTCACAATCTTGTAAAGGCACAGGACGAAATGATGATTCCAAGTCATCCCATTTCAAGGGTCTTATCTCTCGATAAGTGGGGTTGGACTTGCTAGTCTTAATCTGCGCGGTAATAGTTTTTGTGACCTGATCCACAGCGCTTTTATGGCACCATTGTTTAAATTTATCAATACAAGTTGAATTATTATCCAGTATATCATTCAGGTCAATAGGATCATTGTCACCATCTGGTGTTCGATGATCTTGTAACAAAATACTCAATATCTTCATGGCATCCTCAGGCGAACCATCTCTGGATTCAGATAATGTCAATGCTTTCGTGATATTATCTAGAGATAAAATATGTTTTGCAAAGTTAATTAGTTTCAAGCCCTGAAGTGGCAGCAGTATAAACCTTTCATAGAAGATATTGTCCCCTTCCACTTGCATAGTTAATAAGAAGGTAATTAATCCGATCGCAGGCGCACAAATCCGCTTCAGTTGTCCACTATGATTTCCTGAGGCTAATCCACTCCAGTGTAGCAATCCCAATCCACAGGTACCATCGTATGTACCCATAAATAAAAAGTCTACATCATCATCATATATATCTGGTTGGTACTTCTCGATGTACGCCTGAAAATGTTTGATGGCTTTTGCCTTGACATTGTGCGACGAATTTCGCAGGTCGCCCAACAGAACCTTTACTTGGCCCTCCGCGTAGCGCGGTGTCCTGGCCAATCCGTCGCCCATATCGCACAAGACCTACAGGGAACGAGTGCGTCAAACCTGGAACCCAGCAACGAAGAGGCAAAACGAGTGTTTAAACCACACCTTTTTTCCTCGTTGCAACCCAACAATGTATTGAACACAACGAGTACCTGCGCCCTATTCAGGCACCAGTTTGTGCCATCCTCTTTGTACAAAACCAAATAGAAGCTTCCATACTTATTATTTAGATCTAAGTAATCACAGCAGACTTTAATTCCACACTACAAGCATGCTTTGACACAATTCAGCACCAGTGCTACTCGCAGGTGCGTTTCATGAATATTGACACTGTGGTCTTTTGTTCAGCACAATAAAAAGCTTAAGCTTCAACAATATCCATATGTATATATAATTGTATTACAAAAGTATAATAAGCTATTTATTCCTTCAGTGAGCCATTCCTTTAAATGGAATTAGTTTTTGAGCATAAAATTTGGATCTAATCGATATTTCCTATCAAATCGCTCCATCCATCTATCAAATATATTCATGGGAACAATCATAAGTCCTTGTGAATTGGTGGCATCATTGGGTACAGCTAACGAGGTCATATAATTCCATAAATCTTCCGCAATCTTTCGAGCATAAATCAATCTATCCTCAACTCCCGAGTATGACAGCGAGAGATTGACTATCGTTTCCATTGGCTCTAAGGATATTCCTAGCTGTATCATTGGAGAATTGACTAATATATCTTGCATGGTCCAACCGGTGCGAAATGTACCTGATGGTTTGTCTGGAGAAATAGAGCCGAGAATCACCCATTCATTGCCAGTAGACCAGTTCTCCATCGAAGCTACACCGGTGGAGTAATATAAAATAGCACCAAAACCATATGGGATCGCAGCATTTGGTACAAGGAAGAAAGTTAACTCGGAAACCATAGAAGGAAATTGTATGAATGTGACACATTTCGTCTCCGAAACAACTTGGAACTCAGTTATTACCGGACGACCCGGCACTATGATGCCAAAAGCGCCACTCATGCCTAAGAAGTGATTTGGGGAGAACACCAGCCACGTGCTTGCTGGTGGACGCCACCGGACACGTATTCTTTTTCTTCTTTTCCAAGTTTTTTCTCGAAAGTTCCGGCGGTATTTTAATTTTAAAAAATGCATTCCTTGCGTTAAACGCAGAAAAGTTATTTAATTACAAGCGCTATTCAATCCGCCTCATAGAAAAAGAGTCGGAAGCTTCAAAGTCATACTCATGGTAATCAGTATGTCTTAGTATAAAATTGATAAATCGTTGACCGTAAGTATGCGCGTCAACTGCACTAAGGGACATTTTGTCATGTATAAACCCTTTAAGGAATGTCTCTGCTTGTTTTGTGCTATTATACAGCTGCAGTATATCTATAACCCCCATGAAATAGATTTCCTTATTACCAGCAGATAAAATACCACCTTCATGTGTTGTAAAAACAGATCCAACATAATCCCCGAATGGATCCTCCTCTGCATTAGCAGGTACTTCATCATCATTCGTTTCACTTGACCCATCCACAGCTATACTAGGGGGAGTAGGAGGCAATAATTGCTTCGATACATTATTTTCGCTTAATTGACTTTCATTTATTGCATCAACTAGTGCAGAAGGAGACATCACATTTGAAACTGAAAAGCGTCTACCACCCACTGTTGACTTATTGAGATCATGGACACCAATCAATAACGAGTAATCCATCACATTTAGCTCAGTAAGCAGACCTATATCACTTTTTAAAGTATCCGCCAATAACTTGACATGGGCAGGTCCTAATAATATCTTCTTTTTACTATTTGCAAGATTTAAATCTTTTTGAACGGCCCCAGCATCACAATCCTCCTGCTTGGTAATTCTTCCAAGAGTCGACCCTTTCAGATCATAAATGGTGTGGATAGTCTTATTCGTGTCAAACACTGAACCCATAATCACAAAATGTATTTCTTCACCTAAAAATTTCATTTTTACACGATGCATCCCATAGAAACGACAAAGTAAACTATTAGGGTTGTTGTGTAAATGATTGACATATTGTGGCATAATGCGACGCAGTAACTTCGCCTCTTCCTTAGTCTGAGTTTTGATCATATACTTTCCATCGTATGAATAAAAGAAGAATTGTCCAGACTTAGAATTCGCTATAAACTCAATATAATTGAAATTGCCAGCCACCGAAAGCATGTAGTCGGACTCATGCACGCCACATATAGAGCGTACAGCTCGAAAAACTTTAGGCATGTAATCTTTGAATTTGAATGCGTGATTCAACTTGTGAGGTGGGGTATCAAAAGGACGTGTTGGAGTGCCATCACCTTTGGCTCCTTCAGGAGGAAATTTTAGCTCAATTTCGTATGCAAAATCTTTTTCTACCAATTCCAAATCTAGGAGCTGAGTATCTTTCTTAAGTAAATGCCCATGAACAGATTCACGTAATTTTGGTGAAACAAAACTAACTCGAAGCGATCGTCCAGATTCTGGCCTATTTCCTTTCTCATCAGCAGTATTAGGCGTAGCTATACTTGTGGCACTACGACTATGTTGAAAGTCCTGAAAGATATCATCTCTTCCAGTCATAACTCTAATTCCTAACATCATACCATAAGTCAATGCATATTGTTCGTGACCTTGTTGTATTTCTCTTCCTAAAGTTTTTTTAGGTGAAGATTGTGACTGCAAAACTGATTCATCGCCATAAACTGATTTTCGAGCAGTTAAACGACCTAATCCTGTTCTTTTTTCATCTGCTGCAATAGCCAAAGCTCTGTCAGCAGCTGTATCCCCTGCGGTACTAATATCTTGCACTCTTAATTGTTCTAATTCATCAGTGAACGATTTAGAGTAATTTTTGACTACAATTTTTAATGACGACGGAGGTACTGTAGCAGTGCTTATATTCATAAATTTCTCAATAGAATATCGTCGGGGTGTCCTACCACTTCCAGTAGAGACGGGCGAGGACAACGACGAGCCTCCGGGCGATGAAAAGCGTCTGGCTGCCATCGAAACCTCTTTGCGCTCCGTCTCCGCATCTGCAGGAGCACTGCGCTGGTCCAGCCCCGCTTCAGTAGCCTCCATGTACTCTCTGTGGTATGATTTTTGGTCGTCTCACACAGACATCCTGCATTCCGGTCCGAATGTGTGCAGTACAGGAAGACGAGATTAGAGAGGATAAATATGTACTAGGAGTTGCCAATGGTCGATTATTAGATTAAAAGTTTAGAGTCGAATCATCAATAATAATATTAATAATAGATACAATAACATTATAACATTTGTCATGGGACCACAGGGAAGGTTTAAAATCAATTTTAGATAAAAATAAAACAGTTTTTTTATCAATTGGCGTAATATCTAACGCAATTTTACACATTCCGTCTGACTCCTCGAAAAGCCGGTATGGACCGTTGGGCGAAACTTTTGCGAAATTGAAATTTAGAATTTAGTAAGAGGAAACTATGTTGCAGGCGCTGGAGTCGGTGCGGGAGGCCGAGCCAGAGCAGATCATGGGGGCAAACCCCTCCGAAGAGGAAGTGGTTCAACTTGAAGAAGAACATGGATCTATGGGTGATGACGATGACGACGACATGATGCCATTTATAGATGACATTGAATTTGCTCCTTCGTTCCACAGCATGCAAGGGAGAGTCAGTAGTGTGTTTAACGAAGATGACTATGATTATGCGCTTGAGCTACGACACGATGACGAGTATCGACAAGCTGCTGAGGCATTACCTGAGATAACTGATTTTCAAAATTTAGAGAGAGTTTTACGACTTGGTAATAAAGAATACAACAATCGGGTCGCAGTAGGGAATATCAAGGACGTACTTTCATCGCCACAATTTAAATACAAAAGTATGAATAAAAAGAAATCAACTTGGTCACATATAATCGAAACACTAAGCAGTTTAACAAAAGCTAATGAGACTAGTACCATTAGAAGGGAGAATAGCATTAATGAGATACAATTAGCAGCTTTAGAAGAAGGGAAAAAAATGTCACAGAGATCAATATTCAATGAAAATTCATCGAAGGAAACACTTTTAAATTCTTTTTTCGCGGCGTTGAAACCAATATTCAAGCAAAATGAAGAAAATAAAATTCTAGAGAATATTTCTGACCGCAATTTACATCAAGACAACCTTGAAGGATCTTCATTTGATGTAACGGGATTCTTTTTAGATACCGACGATAATCAGACTGTTCAGTCACCTGCGGTTGCTGCATCGCAGAATGAATTACCAATAGATGATAGTGCAGCATTAATAGATAATAGTAATAGGTTAGTTAGTAAAAAAGATTTCATGGCGAAGATGGGTATGTTGTCGAAGCAGCGAAAATGGATAGAGAAAGCTGCTAGAAGGTCTTCAGTGGCATTCCAATCCCAATATTTTAATTACACAGATAAAGAGGTAATGGATAAATTATTGGTTTACTTAGTGAATGGCATCACTATTAGGCGCCATCAATCCCAGCATGCATCAGAAATAGTTAAATTTTATAGTACTGATGGCAACCGAACAATACAGTGGGAGCCAGTTCAATCATCAGTACTACTAACGAATACTAATAGACTAACGAGTCCCACAAAAAAAAATATAAATGATGATGTTTACTCCGATTTCTGTATGAATTTATGCACCTGTTCGTACACGGATGGACTTGATATGAATTATGTTGACGACTTAGCATCACCGGGTTCCAACTCGTCACTTAACAACACGGAGTCGCATAAACCCCTGCCGAATAAGTGGTACTCTAACCTTGGATATCATCGATATGGCAAATTCTCGTTTATGGATATCATTGCGATCCACCCGGCTACTAGAGAGGACCCAACTAACCCTGGTATGTACGGCACGTCATCTTTGAGAGACAGCAGCGACGCATTCAACGAAGCAATAACATTATCGATTATTATAAAGAGTAGATACTTTTTGCAAGGATTCACATCAATCGATATTGAATGCGACTCACTAGAGCTTTATTATTTATTACTGCGAGGCTTTAGTCTCCTCAAGTCGGAGGCGGACAGCCAAAGAGATAAAGATGCAAGTAATCAACAAGGCGCGATGGAAGTTTTACAATATCTGTGGAAATCAACGAACAAATTGGTGTTTACGAATCACTACTCCGAGAGCAATTCTCAGAACGCAGATCCGATTACCTCCCTCTTCGACCCCAACTTTAAATTCGATAGAGTTAGTGCCATCAAGTTTGCTTTAGGCAAACCATCTGGGAGTATGATGAGTAACAAATTGAGTGGCAAAGATAGACAAGCAACGATTGCGAGTAACATCAACTCCCCTAACGCCTCTTGCAGCAAGTACAATAGTGTCAATTATTTACCACCAGCTCAATTCTTGGGCTGGAATTCTGCTGGCACACAAATTTGGGCTCGTTTGAAGATGGCGGGATTAGAAGTAAAATGTATTTATAGCTGGGATCTGCGCAAGGTGCTGTTGAAGATAAAATGTCCACAGTGGAAGTTGGAGGAAGTGGCGGAGCATATGCACATGAAAATGAAGAACAAAGATGGCACTTTGCGACGGTTCAAGGTCAGTCGACGTGACACTTTTGTTAGAAAATCTGGCAATTTAAATGATAACGTTATTTTTGGCTCGTCGGAGCGACAGCAAATCATTGACTTCATTATTAAAAGTAAGATCAAAGACGGCGGCGCCGAGTTAGACACGGGATCGGAGCTGGGATTGCACATTATTCAAAGATTCCCGCTACATATGTATTCTCGTTTGAATGAAATACGACACTCGTGGGTGACGTTTTGGAAAAAGGAAGAACCAGGAATGTATGCATTACCTTGGTCACCATTCGAAGTACCTTTCTCAGTCACCATGTCACGCATTATTTTGTCGCTAGAGCATGTCTTTGTGGGTCTCTTGGCCCAACCTTTAGACAATATCGCGGAGTATTACGGAGAAAATGTAGCGTTTCATTACGCTTACATGGCGTACTACACCCGATGGCTGATGGTGCCATCAGTGTTAGGCCTTATTGTATTCATCTTTCAAGTACACGATCGTAAACTAGACCACTGGATGTGCCTGCCGTATTCAATCTTTATCATGATATGGGCGTCATTCATGCTCACATTTTGGCGCCAGAAGTCATCACAACTTGCATACAGATGGGGCGTTTTGGATTACGAAACGGAAGAAACGGAACGACCACAGTTTTATGGCAATGTAGTCTACGACAAGTCAACGGGTGAGAAGCGCAAGGTTTACCCAATGTGGAAGAGAGTTGTGAAGTACATGATCTCATTGCCTATTCTATTGATTATGATTGGTATTATGTTGATCATAATGGCCACGATCTTCACCACTCAAGACCATCTATTTAAAGCGTACAATTCCGGCGATAAACTCGATTACTATCCTTCGTTGTCTTACTCCATTGGCGATTATGGCATGAATCACAACAGTACGACTGCAGCCGGGGGCAGCAATCCTTGGACCATCAATATATCGTCATCCGATGTTAACAGCAGCGACTTCTGGTTCGTCGTGTTCTTCTATCCTTGTCTCTACGGCATCCTCATCGATGTGTTTGGTGTACTATTTAGTAAAATTGCTCTCGTTTTAAACAACTTTGAGAACCATCGAACGCAGACATCGTACGTCAATAGACTGATTCTTAAAGTGTTTTCCTTTCGCTTCGTCACCGTATTTACCACTCTTTACTATTACGCATTTTACATGATAGATAAAGAGGCAGCTTACCTTCGAATCGCAGTTACCATCACATGTTTAATGACCGTTGGCCAATGGACGTCAGCATTTTTAAATATATGTTTACCGTCGATAATACATAAGACACTTACGTACTACACCAAAATCAACATCTTAAAAGAGAACAGAAAGATATACAAAGCGAAATCATACTTCGACGATTATATTGAAGAAAAGCTGGGAGGCAAGGCAGAGCTGGCTTACACCCTCAACAATATTATCAACAAACGGGTTATGTATCTAGAGCAAGCAAAAAGTAAATGCTGGGAAGAGAGTATGCTTGGTCACTACGACACTTTCTCTGACTACACCGCATTAGTGATTCAGCTGGGCTTTGTGCTGTTGTTCAGTGCGGTGTTTCCGTTAGCACCATTGATCGCGTTCTTCAATAATATTATATTGATTAGACTTGGCGCAATCAAGCTTTGTTACACCAAACAGCGGCCGATAGCGACCAAAGCATCCGGTATTGGTGTATGGGAGGATGTCTTGCAAATCATGTCGGTGCTAGGAATACTGACAAACTGTGGTATTATTGGATACACATCCACTGTGCTAAGCACTAAGCTTTCTTTCCTTGGTGGCGCTGGTATTGCCGTGGCGTTGTTCGGATTCGAACACACGATATTGTTGTTCAAGTATTGGTTAAACGTATCAATTCCTCGTGTTCCCATTTCAGTCATCAGAGCACAGACGAAGGAACGGAGAGATTATAGTAAGTCGAAAAGCAAAAGCAATAAGAAGAAAAGCATTTATAGCACACCTACTCAAAACACCGACAACCACTATAGCGATGCCAACGACAATAATGACAATTACGACCCTGGATACGACGACCAATCTTACCAAGATTCGTTGACACCCATGAGCAGACGAATGACCTACGATGACCATACGTACGAGGAGGTCAAGGAAAGTCTACTATTGCACGAGGTGCACGATGGCACCCAAGTCAATGATACGGAGGAACGTGACGCAAAAATTGATAATGAAGATGATGCTCAAGACTACAATTCTAGTAGCAGCAGTAGCTCCGATGACTCCGATGAAGAGTCAGGCGAGATCAACGTTGACGCAACAGAATTGCCGTGGGAAGTATCCTTCTCCAAGCGTATCGAAGGGCTGATTCAACGTCACGACCAACAAATTCTAGCTGAAGAGCAATTCAAAGTCATGCTACCAACTATTGTAGCTAGTCATAACAGCGAACGGCGTGATCCTATTGTGAAGAACCTTCCTAATGTCGTACAACCTAATTTGAAAAAACTTCCTGCTATTGATATCAACTCGTTGGCCGAAACTAATGGACTAGAAGACAAACTTAGAATAATATTGAAGCACGTACAACTCAGTCCGATAGGCAGTTCTACGCCTACCAAGCCTAAAGCCGTCGCTACAAGCAAGACTGTTGCTGAAACGCGCGGACCTGTTGATCTCACACCAAAAGGAGGGAAAGTGGCCAAGATTGCTACAACGGATTCGTCAAGCGCGATTCATCCGGTCCCCCCAATGACTACTGCGGATATACCAAACGCCACATTAAGCACGCCTAAAAAGTCAGTTTTAAAAAATAGTTCCAGTGACCAAATTAGTAGCGCGTGCTTGTCGTCGTCGAAGAAGTCCAATAAATCCGTTAAGATTGTCCTTCCAGGACAAGCGCCAGCTCCCGGGTTTACACCGACGAAGCCGAAGCAAGAGAATAATCCAACAATCGCAAATGCATCAAAATCGACTCCAAGCAGAGTTGGAGTTGCAGCAGGTGGCAGCGATACCACATCTACTACCAAGAACACGGCGGTTACCACGAGCAAGAAAAGCGAGAGTGGAGTATCATCAAATTCAAACCCCTTTTCATTTATTTACAACAGTGAAAACTAAAATATAATAATTAGATACAGATAATGTCATCACGAGGCTTTCAGAGACTGTTGTCGATTTCTATTTGATCTTTATATTGTTGTGCATAACTAATCAAATATTGTACTATGTATTGGCTGAGCTTCATCTCATTATATGATTCGATGTGATCCATGGAAATGGTGCGCATTATCGTAGGCGCGAATACTACCGCCAGGTTGACGTTGGTCATCTGATTTTCACTGCTGCAATTACTAACATCGTTCAGGAAAATTAACAAATGCTTTAAAGTGTTCACATGAGCGACCGACATCCCTTGAAGAATGGTGTCAACGCGCTGCTGCCACTCCATTATACTATCTTCACTGCATTGAGTGAAATTCATTTTCTTTGTGAGTGCTAATAATTTCTGATACACTTCACGTGTAATAAGCGGTTCAGGTAATTCCCGTATACTAAACTTTATGATTTGTGCGACGGAATCGATTTCTTTGACCACTACATTAGAAAATTGATTCCGCTCATTGATCGTGGTGCAATTGTTATCATTGAGGCCTATTTGTACATAACTTGACCCGTCAATGGTGCCATGATTGCGGTAGTCATTGGTGTAATCATCGGCACTGCCATATTGCAACCTGGTTTTAACAAGTCGTAAAAGAGTCTCATCGCCAGCAATACGAAAGATTCCGACATGTTTCAACCCACCACATTTTCTTAAATATTCAACACACTTATACAGTAATTTGGTGGTTCCTAGCTTATGATCGTAAGACTGCTCTAACGAGGGAAGAATACCCGTGGCCTTCACACATCGATTTTCATCTTCAAGACGTATGTACTCATGATATATATATGGGATAGACACTCCACTAAAAGTGCCATTATGTATTAGTAGGGATATATCGGATATATTGTCTACACAGTGAACCTTATTGTCTATGCACTTACTGCTAATAAACTGCACAGACTTGGAAAACAACAGCGACTTGCCCGGGCTATTTAAAATGAACAAATGCACCAGCTGTTTCTTATATTTTTTAGGTACAATCGTGAAAATGGATTGCATTAGCGAATTATTCGAGAGAAAGGGCAACGGAGTATACGACACAATAAGAGAATACGTGCTGTCTATACCGGAGTTATCTACAATATTGATGATTAGTCTTAATAAATATAAAAACATTAACTTAAGCCGTGGATTATATTGCGTTGAATCAACTTTGGCGACCAGTAGTGCCATATCCAACAAGAAGGAGATGGTATGATGATTGCCTACATGTGATACTTGAACAAATTTTTCAATTGGCTTAAAGTTGGTATTACTGATCTCAGTTACAAGTGATTCAAAACCTTTCTCTATCTCATTTGCCACAAAATCAACAACACTTAGGCCAGTTGATGCGTTTGTCGGCACATTATTTACTGGTCTGTTCAAATCAACATTATGGTTGACAATGACTACCCTTGCTTCATTATACTTGGCGATGAGTTCTTCCACACTAGGAACGACACTTAATGGATGGGCAACCTTGGGCACTTTAATGATAACCTTTTGCCCTGGACGTAAGGAATTATCGGGGGGCACAAATAGAGTATTATTTGGTTCCCCAGTGATACATGGAGCTATACTACCCGGCTTGATATCAATCGGTATCATTATCACCATTTTTTCGATTTCATCAACATTTAATCCTTCGCACTCAAGCACCGACAATACTTGCAGGTCACTGAACCAGTGCCTGCCCTTGGGCACCTCGCGCGCCTGACCGAACTCGAGCGGCTGCAGCTCCAAAGGACGCGAGTCCTCAACGCCCAGGCAACCTGACGGACCACACCCCATGAATGCTCACAGATACTAATTTTGCTCGCAGTAATAGGTAAAAACAAAATATCGGTATGAACGAAATCAGTTCCAGGCAATAAGTGATCGGGTGAATAAGTTGTCACCAGAGAAAGCGATGAAACAGACTGTTTTTGGTAACGGAGTCAAAAACGCTTCAAATACATCTCAAAAACTTCTACTTGATTTTTTGGTGGTTTCCATAGCCATGTGGGACCATCCAGAGCCTCGCTTAGTTATGTAGTAAGCTATAATTAGTATCGTAGTACTATTTATCATTAAATATTTATCAACAATTAAGATCGTATTGGTACCCTAGCCAACACAGGGCCTGTTTACTTTTGTGAACAAATAATCAATTCTGGATCTTGGTGGGCGAAAACATGGCGACGCGCAGAAAGGTTCTCTTGAAAATGATCATTTTAGGTACTCACTAATATTCCTTATTCACTCACTCAACTCACTCATTCATTTTCTTATTTCCTCATTCTTTCACTTATTAACTCACTTGTCACCGGCTCATTGTCACGTTACTTACCACCCACTAACCACTATCTTTGTTCGTGTCTCACTTAATATCCATAGGTGACAGTGGAGTTGGCAAGACTTCATTGATGAACCAGTACGTAAATAAACGGTTTTCATCACAATACAAGGCTACTATCGGTGCTGATTTCCTCACCAAAGAAGTTATGATTGATGACAAATTAGTAACTTTACAAATTTGGGATACTGCCGGACAAGAAAGATTCCAGTCATTAGGTGTTGCATTTTATAGGGGTGCTGATGCATGTATTTTAGTGTATGATATTACAGCAGAGAAATCTTTCGAACAGCTTAATAGTTGGAGGGATGAATTTTTGAATAATGCCAATCCTCGTGATCCAGATAACTTCGCATTTATTGTTGTCGGTAATAAAGTTGATAAAGAAAATGAGCGAAGAGTACCTAAAGCAAAGGCAACCCAATGGTGCAAGTCTAAAGGTCCTAAGCCAATTCCATACTTCGAAACATCAGCGAAAGACGCTATTAAAGTAGAAGTTGCATTCTTAGAGGCGGCGCAAATGGCATTGAATCAGGAGACAGCCGATAATGATATCTTTATTCCTGAAACTATAAACTTGTCAAAATCACAAACAAGCGCTAAGAAATCTGGTGGCTGCTGCTAGATCGACTTTTTCTATATATATATTATAAACCTTTTAAATAATAAATAATAATATTATTATGATTTACAATTCCATTCATCTACTATACTGAAATTTATGTTGTACCTCACGGGATATAAGAGCCTCAAATGGTGCTTATTATTTCATGTTTGCGAACATTGTTGATGGCTTTTCTAGGTATTGTTTAAATAAATTAGAAAATTTAGCAACAGTAGCGCCATCAACCACACGGTGATCAGCGGACCAACTAATGTTCATGATGGTAGTGGGCTTCACTACAGCCTTTCCATCGTATATAGATTCACTTGACGCTGGTTTGGTAGTATCAGCACTATCAACATATCTTGGAACTATTTGGTGTCTACCAAAGGCACCTATAGTCACTTGTGGAACTACCAAAACAGGCACGGCATAAGTGCCACCGATTGATCCTATATTAGATAATGTAAAAGTACCACCAGAAAGCTGGGCCTCCGTAATGGTGCCATTCAGCGCGGCTGTCTGCAACACATTGAGGTCCTTTGCTATATCAAATATACTTTTATTTTGACAACCTTTAATGACTGGTACCACCAAACCTTTACTAGTGTCCATGGCGATACCGATGTTATGATTTGCGTGGTGTATCATCTCGGATGCATCAGGAGATACGGTTGCATTCAACATTGGATAGTGCAATAGCGCAAGTGACGCAGCCTTGATTAACAAAGGCATAAAGCTAATTTTGACGCTACTATCACTTTCTTTTAAATCTTTTCTGAGTTTAATTAAACTATCGACTATGATTTCATCACTATATGTTAGATGTTGTACTTGTAAAGCAGCAGTCATTGATTTGACCATAAGTCGCTGTACACCACGAATAGGAACAACTTTATCTCCGACCATTGGTTTAGCGCTACTTATCGCATTATTGTTAGAGGTAGAAGCACCGCTACTATGAGTTGGTGGTGGTGCCACTACACCGGCTATATTCTGTGTAGATGTATTAGTTTGAACCGATTTGAACGACTGAGTGTTACCACCTTTATTATTAATGTAAATTAGCACATCTTCTTTACTAATTCTGCCTTTAGGTCCAGATCCTTGGATTGCTGCTAAATTAATATTATTTTCCTTAGCTAATTTCCTAACGGCTGGAGTAGTTTGAAATTTACTATTACTGTGATCGATGGTAGCATCCCTACTATTAAAACGTTCCGAACTAGTTGAACTATTATTTGGAATAGTTAATGGTGGCGAGGATGCACCCTTAGGATTATTGTTAACTTTATCAACACTCGATGCATCACCTTTAACATTAATATCTACCAAAGATGATCCAACCTTCACAATAGCTCCTTCTTCGTGTAACACATTAACGATTACCCCATCATAACGAGACGTTATCTCCACAGTAGCTTTATCACTTTGCACCTCACATATCCGATCGAAAGCCTTGACATTATCTCCTGGCTTTACAAACCATTTCATTAACTCCACCTCCGCTATGCCTTCCCCGATGTCCGCCAACTTGAATGGCATGACCGCCATTGTGCGGCGTAGAGGCACTCCGACGCGCATCGCGCGACTCAACAACATACTCATTTCCGTTGCGATCCAGATCTACTGTCTCCTGCTGCCAACTTCAAGGATCCAATGGCCAGGGCCGCCTGAGTACCGGCGACGATAAAACAGTTTTTAAAACTATTACAGCTATCACTGAAGTAGTCTATTATTACCGTTATTATAACACATCTGTTTCAAGTGTAAAGTCATTTAATATTTGTCGAGAATATACACGGGGGAATTGTTGGTTCCAAGAAATTCTGGGAAAATTGAGAGCGATCAGTTTCGCGTTCGGAAAGAGAAAATATTAAGAGCATCAAAGCCAAACAAGAGCACTCATAGGCGGTAATGCAGTTTCTATATGCATTTTCGACTGATGCCAGGTCCATAATAGGACCGTCCTATATGGATTTTAGTTTTCTTCCTCGCCTCGCCGAAATTTGTACCACAATTCAACATATAAAGGTTAATACCTACCCATAGGTATTATCTCAATTGCTATAATCAAATCTGTTCAATCATGAGTCCCGCAGTGAGTATAGTGGTGCAGCTTCGGTTAAAAGACGACGCAGACATGGGCAAGATGAAAGCAATTGTACGGGAATTAGTCGTCAGCAGTACCGCTGAAGCAGGGTAACACAAGTATCTCCTATCTCTCCAATGCTTCATTAACATACCTATTATTAGGTGCGTTTATTATACGTTTTTACAGAAATCAGAAACCTCATCGACGTTTCTATTTGTCGAGAAATGGGCCAATGCTGAGGCTGTTGATTTCCATGAAAGTTCATCACACTTCAAAAAGTTGGTACCCGAATTAGTTCAACTCGTTGATATTGATTACTTGAAAAAATTCAATTGCAATGAAGATCGTATTGATTTAGAAAAGTTTCCATTGGAAAACGAACTACAGTCGACTAATTCTGTTAGATTAGTAGTAACTGTTGAAGTTACTGAAGAATTAAGCTTCACAAAATGGGCACAAAAGTTAGTAATTGAATCTAATAAAGAAGACGGTTGTCTTGAATATAACTTCTGCAAGTCACAGAGTAATCCTAAAGAGTTTGTTTTTATTGAATTATGGCAAGACCAAAATGCATTAGATGTTCATTCAAGTTCTAATCATTGCAAGAGTATAATACCTGAGCTTGATCGCTACTCAAAAGTCACAAATGTTGTAAAAAGTCAAATGTTTCTAAATTCAACCACGACGGATTATGTAGCTCCTATGTCCGCAAGTTTTGCTGATGCATTACCGCCAGCAGCAATTGAGTCGTGGAACAAACAAGGTTTTGCGCTAGTGGATGATCTATTGCCTCTAGAGCTCCTTCAAGCAGTAAAAGCTGATGCTCTATCCGTTTGTCCTGAATGGGACATGCAAAAAAATCCAGATATTCCACCAATAACTGATTTTGGTGGAAGTGGACTAAACTTTCCATCAACATTTGATTCGATTAATCGCATCGCGTTGCATCCTACAATCCACAATATTGTCAGCAATTTGTTGTCGTCTTCGCCCATGGATATAAGATTGACTCAATGTGAAGCCTGGCCAAAGTATGGGTATAGATCTGTCAATCCAGATTCGAATTCTGACCAAAGAATTCATTGCGACTACCCTAATCATACATTAGTGCATCCACCTACTTGGAACGACCCAGAGGCAGTAGAAATGATAATATATCTTAACGAAGTGGAGGAATGTGCCGGGGCAACAGCAGTAGTACCTCGCGCAGATATAAATGATGAATTATATACATTTCCTATTAGCAATCTCCCAGGGTTCGGGACAATTCCATGGATCAACAATAAAACCAAAGCAGAAGAGTACATCAAAAGTGCGAAGCCCGATATGTTTACCTTCCGCCAAAAATTATATGCTCGAGAAAAGCTTGTTAAGTATAAATTTGGTACAGTGTTATTCTATCGCCATGATACCTGGCATCGAGGTAAAATTTACGACGAGAACACTCAGACAAAAAAGTAATTACTAATCCATTTATTTATTAGGCACCGAGTTAAAGTTAGGGTCACTTAGAATTGTAATGAATTTAACATTTAAAAAGGCACATTGCGAATGGATTTCTGTTCTGCACCAGGGCTGGGCATGGAGTATGTATCGAAAAAATCTTCAAGTTGAAAAATTAATTGCACAATCAACTGTGCAACAACGAGCATTATTAGGTTTTCCCAAACCAGGGCATAAATACTGGAATGAACAGACTTTGATGGCTGTACTTGCTCGTTATGGCGAATTAGGATTCGATATTGAACCGTATCATAATGCTTTGTTACATGGTAGTGATTAATACCAGTGTCTATACTTGCAATTCTTTGTAACTAACTAATTGTAACCAGCTAGTGAATTAGACGGTGATTATCATATCGATCATACTAGATCTTTGCTCCTAATCCCTTCCCTAACTTAGATTCTTGATATATCCTCATTGTGATTGAAGTTACCAACAGTGCCGACAATGCCGCTTACCCGCAGATTGGCTCCATGTGGGCGAAGCCTCGCTAGGCGCGCGACTCGTACTCTCTCTGCGTGCAATGTGCGGGCACTTTCGACGATGTATAACGCACAAGCACCAGAAATAGGTCAGTTACTCACCATTTGATACGGTTTGATATGATCTACAAAAATTCATATCCATGCCACTACACCTTCTAATGGGTCATTTATACTCACCTATTTTTACCTAGGCCAACCTGTAGAGAACACAATGAAGAGAATGAACCTTTTTACGGCGGTTAATGATGCCATGAGAATTGCCTTAAAAACAGATCCAACTGCAATTGTATTTGGCGAGGATGTTGGATTTGGCGGTGTTTTCAGATGTTCAGTTGGGTTACAAGAAGAATTTGGCGCAAATAGAGTATTCAATACTCCATTATGTGAACAAGGTATTGCCGGATTTGCTATTGGTTATGCATATATGGGTCATACAGCTATTGCTGAAATACAATTTGCAGATTATATATTTCCCGCATTTGATCAAATTGTAAACGAGGCTGCTAAATTTCGATATAGATCGGGTAATCAATTTAATTGTGGTGGATTAACTATACGCACGCCATGTGGCGCTGTAGGACATGGTGCATTATATCATTCTCAATCACCTGAAGCATATTTTTGTCACACACCAGGATTAAAAGTAGTGATTCCATCTACTCCTAGTGACGCGAAAGGTTTATTATTATCATCTATTCGCTCGCCAGATCCGGTTATATTCTTCGAACCAAAAGCATTATATAGATCAGCTATAGAGGAAGTACCAACTGGTGATTATGAAATACCGTTAGGCAAAGGAAAGATTGTTAGAGAAGGTAGTGATATTACAATTGTAGGATGGGGAGGACAGATGCTAGTTTTACAAAAAGCTTGTGATATCGCAGCAAAGGATTTAGGTATTAACTGTGAATTGATAGATTTAAGAACGTTATTACCGTGGGACTTGCCATTAGTTGCTGAATCAGTTAGTAAAACAGGAAAGTTAATTGTTAGTCACGAAGCACCTAAAACTGGTGGATTCGCTGCAGAGATATCATCAAGAATACAAGAGCAATGTTTCTTGTCACTAGAAGCGCCAATCACAAGAATATGTGGCTACGATACACCATTCCCTCTCGCATTTGAAAAATACTACATTCCGGACCATCTTAAGATATTAGAAGCTATTAAAAAATTAGTAAATTATTAAATAAAGGAAATCTTCTCCCTCAATTCACAAACCTAACGTGCGGCCTGCGGCCTCTTCGAAAAT
>JACCDO012019892.1_pt1 | contig 25065 bp, 14 predicted proteins | sample 7446101 | NCBI WGS metagenome assembly JACCDO01 (sample SAMN15323440, study PRJNA562643) | freshwater metagenome | isolation source: river surface water | place: USA:Blue River Watershed | collected 2017-08-16 | reverse complement strand
TTTACCATCTTTGTTATATAGGTACAAAGCTAGACCACCGCCCACAGCTAAAGTTGCCAAGGCAATCATCATTTTTTGATTTGATTCTAAGCCGTTGACAATTGAATCGTCAACACCATAAACACAAGCAAGACATGGTTGTCCTGGATTTTTGATTGAATTACATGAATGGATCATATTTTTTCTCCGTTTGATTAAATTTCTTTTCTTATGATTTATTTTTGATCTTTTTATGTCAAATTTATTTTTTTGAAAAAAACATAATTTGAAAAAGTTTTAGGATCTGAAAGTATTTTATCAATACCATAGATTTAAGTCGATTAAAATTTTGAAACTTATCAAATGAAATATATAATAAATCTAATAATCACTTACCAAAAGAGTTCTAGAAATGTAATAGGTATAATAGAAATGATAGAGCAAGCTTCCATAATTCCACAGATTGTTTATATGATCATCGCAGCTTTAATCGCAGGCATAGGTTGGCTATTCCAAACGGTTTTTAAGCAAAACAGCATGATGATTGATAAACTCATTCAAATACAAGAAACTAGTACTCAAAAACAATCAGAGCAAACCCAAGCAATATTGCAATTAGATCATCGACTTGAAGAGATTCATGAGAGTTTGAGTGAAAACAATCAATACCAAAAAGATATTATAGAAGTTCTGAAAAGCCAAAACATAATAGATACTAGAAAGATTGTGTTATCACGTGGTATAGGTAATTTAAGTCACCACAAAAAACATTCAAGTGGTTCTGATAATGAAACAAGACTTGATTTTTCAGACTCTATCTTGAAAAGAGCAAAATAATATAAATTATTTTTTGTTTGTATTTGCCTTGTCAGTAATATTTTTATTAGATTTTGAATTGGCTTTTGTAATTGGTTGTTCTTTATGTGCTATCGCTTGTGGTTCAGCTGTGGTTTTCACCACACTGGGTGGTAAGTTTGCTTGGTTATTACTCCCCATTTTTGTATGTTTTGCTGTCAAATATATTTTAGTAGCCCCCCAAACTGCAAATAGCCCAACTGCAACATAAGCAGCATTAACTGCTAAAATACCAGGGGCGTCAAATATAGAAGGCTTTCGCATCTGAATATCTAGTGCTGTTAGATGTAACTGATTAACACCTTTTTGGATAGCTAAAAGTTGATTGGTTTCTGCTACTAAAATCTCTTTAGCTTTTGTATCAATATTAGGATTATTTATTTTTGCTAAGTTTTGATCTATTCTATCTTGCAGTTGTTTATCTTTGAGGTAAATTGCCCCAGAGCCTGGAGTCAAGCCTACAAGCCAAGCCTCTATTACATCGGCAAACCTAAAAATAATTGTAAGCACTGCCCCTACCCCAATAACAAGAACGATAATCGAATAAATAATTGCCATGGCTTGTGCAGAAATTACTACAGTGCCTATCACAATCGCAGGACTACCTAGACCTCTCGTGTGTAAATTCGGAAAACCATTCAGAGTTCCATCGGTTAGAAGTTTAGAATCATCTTTAATTAGTTTGGATTCTTTTTTTATTTGATTAATGTTATTCAATATTTCATCAATTTTTTCAATTAGATTAACATTCTCACCAAGGCTGTTGCTAAGAGATTGGACGATATATTCTTTGTTTTTTAGACTAGTTTCTGTAACGATTACGGTATTAAGGTTTTTTTTGATTTCATCTCTAATAGGGGTTAGCCTATTAAAGATATTTAGCATTTTAGACTCTAATTGAAGGAAGTTTGCTACAAATGCATCTACGCTAGGAGCTTGATCGAATATATTACCAATACCTGGAATCTGTCTTAGCTTATCCTTTAGTCGTAAAATAGAAAGAACCATAGAAATACCATCATGCCCAAAAGTAAGTTTCCCTATTTTTTGGTACAACTTTGAGTAATTGATCTCCATTTGATTAAATATTTGTATCAATGATTCAAGCATGACGGCTGTTTTCATAAAATCATCGTCTGGAGTATTGTCTAGTGTTTCCACAATACTTTTTAATAACGCATCTTTAGATTTTATAACACTATCCCTTGTGACTTCTTCCTTGGATTTATCTACCTGAGTGGGTTTTAAATTCAAATCATCTGCCTCTAGTAATAACAGAGGACTCTTGGACTTATTTGTGTAAACCCTTTCAAAAGACAGACGATCCACCAATAGATATAAAGCACCGTTTGCCTTTCGGAACAAAGGGTTGACAGATGGACGACTTGGGATATCTACTCCATCATTTTTATCTAGCTTGATAACATTAGAGAACTTAATAAGTGAAAACATCTCGTTTAGGCAAGTAGATATCAAAACTTTGGCATAACTAAAATCATTTACAATAAGCCTTTGTAATTCGCTGATATCATTATTTATTGCAACTTTTTTTCTCAAAAACTCAATAGATTTGAACCCTTGGATAATATGTCTGTTTTGGAACATAAAATTATTGTGTTTAGCTATTGCGGTCGAAGAAATATCTAACAACATTCTTAAGTTCATTGAACAACTAACTTTTGTATCAAAGCAGTACTTATCTTGAATGTCCTGCTTAAATATATTTACAAAGTTGACGCTTTCCAGTTGGCGAATCATGCTTACATCTTTGTAATATAAATTGTTCAACCTAAAACTATCCAATTTTGTCATCAACCAATTACAGGCATATTCAATTATGTCAGTGTGAGTTTCAAATGTTTTGACTTTTTGTTCTTCCTTAGACAGAGAAATCAATTTTCCATTGGAATCATAGAATTTTTGTAATAAAAAACCATTGCTTGCCTTCGATTTACCTAGCCCACATAGAGCATCTAACAATAAATTTCTAATATCGCTGATATATGGATTACTCACATCTTTAACAGCATAGTAATCTTCAACTTTACCGTATTGATCATATTTAACAAAATAATCTTGAGATTTGTCAGGCTTATCAACACTAGTAAACTCTGGGCATATATTATCAATAAGATAGAGAGTCATTAGTTTGTCATTGATATTAAAGCTGGGTTCACTAGCTCTATCCAGCATTTCTTGTAATAATAATAGGAAATTGAATATTGCAAATTGGAAATTTGAAGCAATCATTAGATTGTCCGAGTATTCTTGTCCACTTGGTCCCATATCAGGGACTGAAGGTAGAGATATTACTTGGCTTGTATAATCATTTCTTTTATATTGCTCTTGTTTTCTCGTATCTTGTGGATCAACATACATATATTTTATGATACCAAGACGAGTATTAACCCCTGGTATTGGTTTCCCCTGCTTGAACAAATCCTTGATATTCTCTTGATTTGAATAGTTATACATGGGCTTTATAATATTTATATTCTTGTCAAGAAAACTCATGTAGCTATAAGATAGAAAAGCATTTTTTTCTAGGGTATTTAGCCAAAGATAAGGGTTTATTGCAATTTGATCTCTATTGAAAGTTGTTTTATCAATACTTGGTGTAAAGCTGGAATCCGTATCATTTTTGAACTTTGCCATTTGATATTCCTTATGTTTTTGTTTTAATATATAAAATAAAATAATATATTACAAAGTATTTTTCTTTAACTTTGAATGAGAAAGAGTTTTATTTATGAGCTGTAAATTAACAAACGGTGATAGGGTTTTTTTGTTTAGTAATGGGCAGTATTTCGTGGATGGTGTCGGTTTTATGGATATTACAAGCCTAATGAAATGTGAGCTTACAGATGGTTATAAGTTATCTATAGAACGAATAGAGAGTGCCCAAGATCAAAATCAGGCTGTTCCAACCAAGAGTAGTCAACCAATTAATATTCAAGGTATTCCAAGTCAAGTGATTGATCCTTCTAGTATTTCCCCACAAGACGCAATACAGATGGGGGGCGGAAACATCTGGATCACAATACTTCTTTTGTTTTTTAGTTTCTTTGGTGGCGGTAAGCTATCAAAATTCCTAGAGATTAGAGACAATAATGTCGCCAAGATGGACGAATTGGCAGAGTCTATCAGGCAAATCAAGATATCTATCAATGACATGGATAAATTTAACAAAGCCAAGCATGAAGAGATTGATTCAAACCTAGATCGTGTGGCTATTGCAATAGGTAAAGTTCAAGAACAAACACAAGATGTAGATAAGAACAATCAACGTTTAATGAGTAAATATGAAATATTGCTTAGTGATGATATACCAGATCTAGATGAGATTATCATTCGGTTACAAAAAATAGAAAAGCAATACAGAGATATCATAACAAGCGACCAGATAAGAGAAATGAAAAAACCAAAAAAGATTGAAAATATTGGAGAAAACAAATTAAATGAAAACACGCAAAAAGTAGTCCAATCTACAGCAGTAAAACGTGGGAGAAAAAATAATGCAACCAGTGTATGATTTAGATAAACTAGAGGTTCCTAGTAAGTTATTGATTATGGTCAGGGGGCTCCCTGGCAGTGGTAAATCATTGATAGCGAAGTTACTAACAAGTGACAAGGGAGTTGCTATTAGTGTGGATGATTTCCTTACAAATCCTAATGGGCAATATGAGTTCTCTAAGAACAATTTCATTGCTGCCCAAGATGCATGTAAGCAATATTGTCGGGAGTTGATGCAAAACAATACCAAAGTAATTGTGGTTCATAATACTATGTCACAAGCATGGGAAGCTAGTGATTATTTTAACTTTGCAAATGAATTTGAGTATGCTGTTCAAGTAATTAGTCTATATGATAATGGTCTAAATGATATGGCTCTGGCGAACAGAGGACTACACTTTATGCCATCACATCTAATACAGAAGTGTCGGCAAAAATGGGACTTAGACATATATCCGCATAGACAAAGAGTGATGGATATGGATTCTACACATCGTTCGAGTCCTGACCCTAAAATATACCTTCATGTGAAAAAACCAAACCAATAGGAATAAATCATGCGTAATGTTTATCTTGAAGATGCTTATGTTCGTTTAAATCAGCTTGAAACTACTCTAATCAATGAAGATGTTAGTAGAACTTCGCTTGAGAACCAAATAAATGCAATTATTATATTACTCAACAAGTCCGAACAAATAAAACCACAAACAACAATTAGACAAGCAATTGATCTATTGGAACGTGGTGTTACAATGGCAAGAGTTCTTGTTGATCTCAGAGGTTGGGGAAGACGGCGTGTGTTTGGTGACGTCAACTTCCCAGCTCCTTTTTCACCTCTTGTTGCCCCTAGTATGCCTAATTTTTCATATACTCCGTTCGTGTATCAACAAACAAGTAATCTTTGGCCTAAATTAACGAGACCATCGCAACCAAGATTATATCAAATATTGACTTTGGTCAGACAGGCTAAAAACTTAGTATTACAAATGATCAGATATAGTAGTAATTAATATAATTTGACTAATGTATTATATTTTATTTCTTTTTATTCTTGAAGTATAGATAAGCACCACCTGCTGCAATAACAGCCCCAATACCTAAATACAAGCCCATGTTACTCTTTTCATCGTCCATAACCTTGTTCTCCATAACAACAACAGGGGTAATAATTGGTGGTTCATCTTGAGTAGTAACTGGTTCTGGTATTGTGTTATCAGGCTCAACTTGATCTATAATCAAATCTTCTTTAATGACAGGTTCTTCATTTGCCAGTCTTAATTGAATTGCTTTTGCTTCCATTGCTTCTTTTAACATGCTTTGGAATAAAGCGTCATCGATCACATAAGAGTCTTTGAGGTTTGGCTTTATCTTGTTCAAGAGAGCAGGCTTGATCCTGATATAACTAGCAGCTGCTGGAGGTACGTCAACGACATTCCCAAGATAATTATATCCGAACAATTTCACATTGAATAAGTTGGTGTTTTGGGCTTTGGATACAGCGGCTGATGCATTCACGCTATTTGTGGCTTGATTTTTATTTGGTGTTTGTGATGGGCTTGTTTTTACATCCTTAGGAACTTTGATGTCCTTGATACTTGAAGTATTTTGATTGGGGTCCACTTCGATATAGTAATCCATAACACTCTTGGCATCATCCAAACTTAACAAACCTTCTTTAACAATAGCATCTAGCCCAGTTGCGAATTGAGCTAAAATAACCCCATCTATTTGATTGGTTCTTACTTTCTGTGAAGGAGTAATGAACTGGTTAATCAATGGGATATTTTGTTCTATAAATTGAACAGCATCTGGTGGTATTGTTGCTTGTTGATTTGTTGTTATACCTATTGGAATAACTGGCATTTGTTTTGGCAGATTGAACATGGACTTACCTTTGTCTCCAAATGTTTTCAAATCAATAGAAACACCAGGTTTGTTCATGTCGGATTCAAGTTTTGTCAATTTAGCTTTATAATCTGCATAGCGTTTCTTTGCATTATCTAGAATAGTTTTTAAACTATTGATTTGTGCTACAGATACGGTACTAGTGTTGATACTCTTTTGAATCTCTTTTACAGATGTTATAGATAGAGCCAGTCCAAACAATTCAACATTGATCAATTTCAATATTTCGTTTAGGTATTTTACTTTTTGTTCTTCTGATGCATTTCTTGTTTTTGACATTAAAGGGCTGAGCATAGCAGAGTATTTAGCTTTTTCTTGACTATAAACGCCATTTAACTTGTCAGGAGTTGTATCTTTGTATTGAATGTTCAACATGTCAGATGCTTGCTTACTTCGGCTAGAAAGCAAAGAACTCTCATTTCTTGATTGGTTTATTAGGTTTACAAAGAAATCTTGATTGAGATCAATAACCCTATCTAAAATAACTTCAATAAATTGGTTCTTTCTATCAAATTGACGAGAAACCAATGGGTGTGCATAGCTTTTGTTTAACTTTGGCTCCATAGACCCGATTGAAGTATCTTCAAATGGTTGTCCTATGATGTTTTGAGATAAACCATGTAGAGAAGCAATTGCCTTTGTTCTTGTAAAGAGAACAGGATTCGCTCTTTGGTTGACTGTGGGAACTGGCTGTCCTTTAGAGTCAATCAGTATTATATTCCATTGGTTTGTTCCCACAATTGGAGTTGCTTGTAATCTCAATTCTTGCTTTGTTTGAGATTCTTTGTTTTGTACAGCAACTATCCCCCCCTGTGCAGTGGCCGCAAGTATCCCACCTTTTTGGATATTTCTACCTTTTTCCTGAATACTAGCAGCCAATTGAGCCGATACTCGTGTATCATTAACCAAATCACTTAGAATATCAAGCCCGTTGAAATTTCCACTTGCTGTTTTATAGTCATAGGCATCGTTTTGCATAAAACCAGGTGGATTGATAGTATCTTCAGTAATAGATTTTTTTTCAATATTAGAAATAACTAGATTTACATTTACTGATTGCTCAAATCCTAACAGATCTATGGTATCTAGGCTTATTTTTTTGCCAAAATTAGTCGCATAGTATCTATCACTGCCCATCATATATTCAAATGTATCTGGAGTATACAGTTGCCATCCAAAGCTTTTGCCATCTGAGCTTTCTGCATAGAAAAACCAAGCATAATTGTATTGAAAATCTGATAAATCATAGACTTCATTTGAATCTAATTGATTTTGAACCGATGAAGCCTCAGCTTGTGTTTTCCCAGACTTGAATAATAATTGAGGTATCTTTGCAGTATTTTCTCGTTTAATTGTTTTTGGGGAATATGCAGCACCTTGGGCTTTTTTATACATGGACATATAATCTGTAATGAACGCTAAAGGTTCTTTTATAATGTCTTGTAGTATTTTTCGTATTTTTCGTTGATCCCAATTTGCATACCCATCAACAACATCTTTGTAGGTGTCTTTGTTTTTTAACAAGGCTTTTGCATTCGCAGTTAAACGATTCACTATTACTTGAGGCTTTACAGAGATGATTTTACTTAAGTCTTTTGAGTTGACACCTTTGTTTACATCAAACCAAGGAGATGAAGCTAGACAAACAGATGCGTGTTTATTCAAGATTTGAGCGATAGGGTCTATGAAATCTTGCTTGTAAAAAGTTTTATCATGGGGTCTCCAATCATTATCGCTACTTTCTGCCACATTTCTAAAATTCTTGTTCGCAGCATCATTGTGTTCTCCATAAAGGCTGATTCCAAAATACTGATCAATGTTGCCACGCACAGTCGGAATAGTCCACGTATGGATTGATGCTTCTTTAGTCTTTCGCCATTTTTTTGTTGCTGGGTTATAGCTAACAAGACGATATTCCCTAAAAGTATCACCTTCTAGAGCAGGAATCGTAACTCTGGTACTACCAAAACCGTTTTGAGATGAATCAAGAATTGATTTCCATATTGGTTGGTTAGAATTTCTTAAATTGTACAAATTGGATGCTGTTAGCCATTTCTTCTCAGTAGCCATATCCTATCTCCTATCATGTAATAAGTAATAATTTGTTTTTTATATTGTATTTATTCATACAAACTTAATCAAATGATATAAAGTTTTTTTTGCAAAAATCAAAAATCTAACGCCTTTTCCCTCGTAAGACTTGATACATAGTAAGGCATATCATAGAAATCCCAAATAACTTCACACCGTTGTCAAGTGTGACGAATCGAGATAGTGGTGTCTGTTCCAGTAATTCCGTTCTAACAACATCATACTTAATTGGGTTTTCACTGCTTATATCATTCCCGCAATTCGCTTTAGCATAGTTCTGTATGATGAACACTGTGAATAAGAATAACCAATCATATGCAGCATGAACTGTATGGAAGTCTAAAAATATGTTGTTTTCTGACAATATTGTGTCAATACCATACATGCCAGAATATGATAAAAATTCAAGTTGGTAAGAGTTTGATTTTACTACTTTTCTTAATATATCAAATAGTGTCGAGTCCTTTTGAAAATAGCTCATGAAATCTACATTTACTTGTTCAAAATGATTGTTTAGGTAAGATATGTCACAAGCATACTTGGATGTTGTGGCTAATCCAGTTTTACCATATAAATTACCAGCAGATTGAGGTTTGCCATTAGAATCCCAAGCAGAGAAATTAAATGCATCTACAATTTTCTTGAATATAGGCTCTATGAAATCCAAACTTTCTTTGTTGTTTGTAAAGCCCAAGTTTTGATGTGAATCCTTAAAACTAAAAGGTATCATCTCGAATATTGTAGCTAAACTTGTGTTTTGTGGAATGGGGATGTATAGAGATTTTTCTGTGGATAGCACTTTCAATACAGAATATTGTAACTTGTCTATAATCATTCTGTTGTCTCTAAATACATCTTCAGATTTGATGTTTATTTCACCAAGCCCACTGATCTTTTTGTCGAAAGACGACACGAGGGGAACGAAGACAGATGATAATAAACTCAGTATATCAACCAGTGCTCTGCCAGCTAGAGATATTCTATATGCAACTCTGAAGTCTAAATATAAGTCGTCTCTTGTTATGTTTGTAGGGGTAATAAATTTCTGCTTACTTACATTATCTAGAGCAATCGAATAGAATTCATCTTCAATTCTTGTTACCAGGTCATTATAACTTACAGAGCTCGATATAGAATCAAAACTAGCTAATTTTAGAAATGTGGTTAGATCCCTAACACCACTCATTCCGTAAGCACATAAGCAATATGACACTTTGATCATCGATTTGATTTTCTGAATAAAATCTGCATTCTTTATCTTGATTTTATCAACGATCATGCTTGTTGGATATCTGTTAGATTTAAAATACATAGGAATTAATTGACGAGTAACAAACCTATCTAATGTATCATTTTTTAACTTCTGGTTACCAAAGATATTGTCTGCCCATTTCATAATCATTTGACTAGGAATTTTTTTTAATAGGAAACAATATAATAAATTAATATTCTTCGTATTCACAACCAAACTCTGGCCTTCGAATTCCATGATGGAGTTTTGAGATTCTATAGCTATGAAATGATCAGGGTTGTCTGCTTGTGGATTGAAAAAATCGATGTTTGTAAGCTGTAAGATTGCAGGTGGATTATATATACTGTCTAAATCCATTCCTAAACGCAATCCAACACCAATAGCTATGATTGCTTTAACCAAATTTGATGTATCAATTAAAACATCCCCGATTTCTTGATCCATGAATCTTTGTATATCCTTGTATTCATAAGAATCACCTGTTTTGATATTTAATATATTGCTACTGTCTACATCTATCCTGTCTTCAACTAAAATGGGAGTAGGCACTACTGTCACGGGTGGACCGATCAGTTCAGGCTCTATTGACACATTAGGCAAGTTGGTAACCCCCATAGACCCCATTTGCCTCACATTGAGATAAGATTTTTTTTTAGATAATTGTGAATTCATGCTCATTTCCTTTTTTTGTAAATACTATATCTTTTTAAATCACATATAGTAAAATAAAGTGATATATGTTATTCTTTTTTCTCTCTACGCTTCAGATACCAAGTAAAGCCAATACTTCCAACTATAAACAAAGACGCTAAAGCATAATATGTTTTTTCTGTTATCATTGTTGTTTTTGGTTTAAAACTAACTAATTCGCTAGAGCTCTGGCCTTGGGTTATCTTTTTCTGTTCTTCAATCGGTATTTGGCAATATTCTCCAGACAGTTTATTCCCATCTAATATCAATATCTCGGATATGGCACGAAGGTTACTGCAAAAAAGATCAATATCATTTTGGTTACATTTCAAACTCTGAAGCAAAATTTTGATAGTGTTTATGTCAGCCCCTAATTGATCTTTATAAAATTTAACATTCAAATAGATATCATGATTAATTGATCTGATAATAGGGGGTTTCTTATTTTTACCAATATTCTGCCAGTACTTATTTAGGTCTTCATCTGTTACATGGTTGAGACAAAATTTAATACTCTCCTCTTTAACTCTATCATTTAGGTGTATTCCTCCCCAAAAGCTATTATTCACAATACTTCTTAGTGTATGCGATAGATTGATAAATTGTGAGTCACTTGGTTGTATATCTTTCAAAACATCGGACAACATGTGATTTACGATTGCCAGGGCATCTTTTACAATCAAAGGGAATTGCGGAGGATTGTTTTTATAGTTTTCCATGATTATACATTCCTTAAAATATAAAACTTTTTATTTATTCTAGTAAATATAACATGGTATTAACAAAATATTTTAAATCAAAAACCCAAAAAACAATAATCAACAGGATATAAGCATATATTTCTATTAGAATTTTCTTCTTGCTTTTACAAGAACACTACTTCCTGGTTTCTTAGGGGCAGATGTAGTATCTTGAGATGTGAATTGTGTGCTTTGTTGGGGTTGAATTTTTGAGTTGTTGGAACTTGTTGTTTTGTTTGTACTTGTTTTGTTTGTACTTGTTTTGTTTGTACTTGTTTTGTTTGTACTTGTCGTGATCGTTGTTGTGTCAGATGGTGCTGTGATTGCAGATACAATTGTGTTTTCTTTAACTTTCTTACTGGCTTTTCTTTTGGTCTTAAGTTCTGGCAAAGTGTCATTATCAATCAACTCTTTGATTCGTTTCTTGAAATCTTTTCTTTGCTGAATACTTATGAGCCTTGCATATTTCTCACCATTCAAAACTTCCGCAATTTGATCCGCAACCTTTACAAGAGTTCTCTTTTGATCTCTCGTAGCCTTTATTATACTACTTATAATTTTATTTCTATTACCAACACCTTCCCAAGCTGAAAGTCCTTCAGCAGTTACTTTAAAGTACATATTAGTCTTCCCTAAATCACCAATAGCGGAGTTGACTGTACCTATGTAACCTGTATGTTGTAAAGCCAATAACACATACAAAATTGCATCTTTCGACTTAAAACTCAAACCAAAACTTGAATCTTCTCCAACTTCACGGCTGGCAACCGCCAATTGATATGATTGCATGCTTTCAAACTTTGCTAATATTTCAGCGTCAAGTTTCTTGACGGCTTCCGCTAGTTCGGGTGGCATAGGAGCGTTAATTTTTTCGAGCTCTTTCTCTTTTTCTGCTTCAAGTGATTTTATCTCATTTATGATCGGATCAATATGTTTAGCGACTTTTTTCTCTGCTTTGTCTAGCATATCTTGCAAAGATTTCAAATCTCTTTCAAGTGCATCAAGCTCTGATTTCTTTTCGCTAAGTAGATCTTTAATGCCTTGCAATCCCATCGATTTGTACTTGCTTATGGTTTTCCTAGATATACCAGGTCCACTATCTGTTGTGGATGACGAATTCATTCCAAAATCTGGAGAATCTATTCCAACTCTGTTAGCACTTTTTAACAATAATTCAAGTGTTTTAATTTCTGTAACACAATCATCGTACTCAGTTTGCTTTGTTTTGCACATTTCTGCCCATTTGGTTACTGATTGTTTTTCAAACAAAAAGTTTTCTCTTACATAAGCCTCAGCTTGCATAGAGTCCAATTTGAGATCTTCTGCAATTAGATTTGTGATCGCTCTACCTCCAGCACGTATAAGAACTATTTTGACTTGTGCTTCGTCAATAGCTTTGTTTATCTCGTCAACTCTTGAACGGCTCTTTTCTGCTGTAGCATATATTTTATTTCTTTCTTCTTTTAGCTTTAGCACGTCTGCCACATTCTGTAATTCAGCCAATTTTTCTTTCTGGCTCTTGACTTCTTTGTTTATACTTTCTCTCATCGTTTTACGGAATTCTGGGGATAGCTTTTTCATTTGCAATTGTATATCAAGTAGGTTCAGACCGAAATCCGCCTTGAATTTTGTTGCTTTGTGTTTGACTAAACCATTAGCAACCAACCCAAACACCAAAGTTTCTAGGGTGACGCCTAGAAATCTACAACAAGTATCAAGCAAAGATCGTCGGCAATAAGACTCAATGAACTCTTTTGTTTGTCCAGTTTTTGATATTAAAAAATCGACGATTCTCTTTGCTTCTTCCGTGTCTTCGTTATCCATTACAATATTGGTACAATAACGAAGAACATCGATCTGGTAAGCAGGGTTGACTATTTTATTTATCGTAACCATTTTTTTAGCCATATCAGATATATGAGGATTTTTTAATGACATTTCAATTTCATTTTCTTGATTGATAACATTACTCGCCACTAGAGAATTTTTCTTTTGTTTGTCTAGATCAGTCATTACTCCTTGTTCTTCATGTTCCAAGACTTCCTTAGCTTCTTTGTACCAACTAGATGTTTCGCTATCCATATTGGTCTTGAACAAACTCTCACTTGTCTTCGCAATACTGTCACTAACTACAGCAAAACGAAACCAATCTGTGTTATTATCCTTGAAACTTTCGTATGCGATTTCAGGTGTAAGCCCAAGCTGGTTCAATAAATAAACTACCCCTCCGTCAGAATTGGCATTTTCATATTCAAAAGCTTTCTTGGCACTAATTATACCTGTGAATATTGTATCTACCGTTAATTGATCAATCAAGGATCCAAACACTGAACTATCCTCTATGCCTTCGGTACTATGAAATATTTTGTCCACAATCTCTGTATAGACTTCACCTGTTTGAATTGAAATTGCCTTCTTTTCATAGAATTGTTTGAGAATTGTCTCATTCAATTCTGTTTGAGCTCCAACCATTAACTTATCTATCTCTTCATTCACGACGAGATTTGACAGAGCTTTTATGAAGTCTTCATCATCTTTATATGATTTAATCAATTTACCAACCAAGAAATTAGTTTCCCTTAACATCCGCTTTGCGTGTTCATCGGCTTCATGATTTTCGGGGTCTAGTGCTTTTCTATATGTTTCAAGTTGCTTAAAAGATTCAGATTCTTCATCTTTCAATTCCGCATAGGCATATTCTCTCAAACGTTCATTAACTTGTTTCGCTATTTCTCTATCTGTCATAAGCCTTCTAAATTCATCTCTCTTAGCCAGATTTAGTTTGTTGGTGATTTTATCCAGAATATCCCTGTCTCTCGTACTTAATTGCATTCCTTTGATTTTTTCAATGTTCAAGGATGATTGTGTCATTCCTTTAGTCATATCTAGATCGTAAGGGGATATATCTGTATCTCCCACTAGAGATATATCGCTGGAATATGCGAGGTATTTAGAGAGATTTGTTTGACATTTTTCCATGAACTCTCTAGCTTTGGTTTGAAGAGCAAATGTTGAGTCTTCAAATGACTCTAGGTTGTTTTGTGCGATTGGGTTCGTCGCTATTCTAATATAGCCAGCTGCAGCTAACACAAACAACAATAATTTCAGGTCACTAGGGTGTATGTCTGTATTTATGTTGCCAAATGGTGCCCCATATTGTATATACTGGTTACTGTTTAGAACTTCAAATATCTTATACACATTACCATGATCAATCATTTTCCTATAGAGTTTGTTCTTCTCTGCTCGATTGATTTTAGCTCTAAGATTGCTTACAATCACCTTTATCTCTTCGTCAGAATAATCTTTCGTGATCTCATATGTTGAATAGATACTCTTTCTACCATTATTTTTTTGGACAGCCTTCGAATCATCACTTTCAATCACTTTTGTTAAACACATGCATTCAGGAATACGGGGGTTACTCACTAATTCCAATATTGTGGATATGTTATTTACAAATACCTGGGTAACACCTGGATTAGATGAATCCACCCACACAGGTGTCGCTATAATATCTTCGTATCGTGCTTGTCCTTTTTCCTTGATCAATTCACTCACTCTGTTTATCAATCTCGTAATATTAGCTTGATTCGCAAAATTGATTAACCCTACTCTAGGATAACTAGGCTCAGAGTCTTTCTTTTCCTTAGTGCCTTTGTAGTTCAATATGGTTGTCATTGCGACGTCTTGAGATACCTTTGAAGACTCCAATAAGATACTGCCTTTTCGTGAAAAACCACCTTGTTTAGCAGTTATTTTTCTTAGCTTGAGACCTGATGATAAATTACCGTCTAATAAATTATAAGCAATTAGCTTTTCCTCCATTGCCTCTACATCAGGTTGTCCATAGAACCCATCTCGTAGAATCTTTTGTTTACCCTGTAAGTCTTTTTTCCTGCCCGCTTCTTCTTCTTGTTTAGCAATTAACTCATTTTTCTTTTCTACAGATAGTTCTTCTTTTCTTCTTGCTGCTGCTAGAACCGCTCTACCAGCATCTGTAACTCTAACTTTGCCTCGTAGAATAGAATAAGTAGATATAAATGCCTTTATGATTATCATCTCTTGTATTGATGCAGACAGACGGTATACGCCTTCAACTTCGTCCCTCTCCAAAATAACTTCGTGTGTATAGTTGTTTTGTTTTTCTACAGTGCCACGATGTTCCTTGAAATTAGTTAGATTATCCAACAAGCTAAACCCAGTTCTAACAGATACATCGAACAACAATAACTCTTTTTCATTTGCGAAACTCATGTTACTGTCAGATCCTTGGTAGGCGACAAGTGCGTCTCTTACGGTTCTAGCTATTTCATCCTTGGATAAGCCTTGAGGATTCTTAGCTAGAGATATAACAATGAGTTGAACGATGTTATCAGTTATGCCCAAGGATTCAAGATTGATGAGACTACCAAATATAAAATTATAATACTTTTCGATGAAACTACTATAAGTCAAAAGTTGTGTATCAAGTCTTGTCTTCAATTCTCCTTTATATTCCGATGTACCAGAAGTGCTTCGTTGCAATGCTCTGTATAATTTGTTGCTAAACAACTTTAAGAGTTGTAATTCCGCTTCCTCTTGTAATTGTGCTGATGTTTTATGTCTAATAGTCCCTCTTCCACGTAATTCTTGGCTAAAAGTCTTCTCGACTTTATAATTTACGTGCTGACTTTTAGCTATCTCTTCCTCACTAAGTAGCACAGATTTATTCCACTCTGTAGGCTCTTTTACTTTTTTCTTTTGTGCAGAAGTTGAGCTTTGTACTTTGAGTACACGACTTGGTTTTGTTTGATTTTCATCACTGGGATTTTTTCTTGTATGCATTTCTATGTATCCTTGGGCATAAACTTTTGCCTGCTCTTTGTCAATCAAATATAAGTTCCTAATGAAACCCAACAGTTTTGCTTTTGTTGTTGTATCTGGGAACGCATCTATTTTTTGGATGTATTGGTAGGATTGTAATTCCTGTGGTGTTAGTGCTTCACGCTCTTCTGCGTCTAACATTTCTATGTTAGCATCTTTGAATACGTCCACAAAAGTCAACTCATCCAGCAAGTCATAGAACTCTGTGGGTGACTTAGGCCTTGGGAACTCTTTTTCATTTACAACAAGAGGATCGAGGTAGCGTTTGAAAAGATAATTACTTGCCACATCATTAACCAACCCACGATATAGAGTTAAGAAACCTTTTGATTTCTCGTCTAGTTCTAAAACCCCTCCGTTTTCACTAGCATCAACCACATCATTGAGTAAATCGATGAACCCAAGCCATAATTTGTTAAATATTGCATCTTTGGTAACAACAGTGCCACTACCTTGGTGCATTTTTTCATATTTAGCTACAATTGCCTTGAAAGTCTCAGTATTCATGTGGTAACAAAACACTAATGGGAAAAATGCTAATGTTCTTACCCATTCTCTTTGGACATTAAACTGATTGTCTATATCCATTATGTTTTGACTGACTTTCAGGTGGAGTAATCGTCTCTCTTGGTAACTATCCAAACACTTTGGTGTGAACAACGGAGATATAATATATTTCTCATTATCCTCAGATATCTCATAAGATATTATATTTTGGATCGATAATTTATATAACCCAAGATTGAGTTGATCTTGAACTTCTCGAACAAGACTATAGATGGGTTGTAGTAGAAAATCGTTCTCTTCTTGGGATAAATCTGTGTTTCTTATATCTAAAATGAATATATCTTTTTGCATTTTTTTTACCCTACTTTTTGTTTTATTAGATTTTTTTTATTTGGCGTTGTCAAATATAATTCGCAAACCCCAGTCGATACCAGATAGAGCTCCTGGATCTACTTTGCCATCTTTTGTTGTTAGGCACCATATTATTTTTGTTTTCTGTGGAGGCACTGGGTAAGCTTTTGCATCACCCATTCCGTCAGTAAATATGATACCACCCATTGATAGATATTTTCTATCTTTACAATCTTGAGCAATAACTGAAATAATATCATCAAAATCTGTGCCACTATTCAAAGGTGATTCTCTACTGGTTCTGACTATTTGTTCAAATTTCTCGGCAGAATAACGATTTTTCTTATTGTCAAATTCAACTGAGTACCCACGATGTACAGGAGTAGAGAAAGTATGAATTAATATTCGATAGTTCTTAGAAAAACTTTTCAATATTGATTCAATTTCAAGCATGAACGCTTTCATATCCTCAATTTGCATACTGAGTGATAAGTCAAAACCGATAGACATAGATAGCATTTGGTCTTTTTCTTTTGGTATATATATTCGATATGGAATGAACCTACGGCTAAGCCTATTCCAAGATAATTCTTTCAAATTGGAGTTTCTAACGAACATCCTCAATGTTTTTTTCCAGAACCCAGAAGCACGAGTTGCTTGAGCCATCTGAGCCATCATCATGTTTGCGAGGTTTCTCGCCTCTTCTGTGTCCACGCTTTTTAGAGCATCTATGATCTGTTGTCTAAATCTGTTCGCTTCTGCTTCTGCCTCCATACGTTTTTGGGCACTACCAGCTATGTCTTGGCTCATTTTTTCCATATCTTGGATCATTTTAGAGACTACAGGGTCTGAGAAGTTACTTATGCTGGTTTCATTGAAACTACCAGCACTAGTTTTATCCTTGACTTCATCCTCTTTATCATCATCGCCAGTGATTCCACCAGTTTGTTCTTTTTCTTTATCTTTACTGTCATCACTCTTGCCCCCAGAACTTTTTTCTTTATCTTTATCATCTTTTTCATCGTCACCCTTTTCTTTGTCCTTTTGCTTATTTTTTTGTCCCTGAGGCTTTTTATCATCTTTTTCCTTTTTTTCACCTTTTTTACCTTTTGGGGGAGCATTACCACTGTCTTGTTCGTCTTGTTGATCTTCTTCTTCTTCATTGACATCATTAAGGTCTTCATCGTCCTCATCAAGATCATTTTTTTTGTTACCACTGTGTCCTGTCTGATCTTCTGCAAAGTATTGATCAGGTACGTTCCTGAGTGCTGTATAAACAGCTTCTGCATTTGGATTCTGGTATAAAGACGTGCCAGATGCAGTCATATTAGGATAAGGAGGATCATCGCCATAGAATAAAATCATGCTACTATTATGAGCCATACCTAAGTGTACTAAAAGAGAATTGACCTCTTGGTCCATAGCAACATTAACACGGTTTCTGTATACTTTATCATCAGGGTCTTTGATTGACTTATCTCTAGTAAAATGTCCGAGAAATGGGTGACATATTTCGTGTGCAATAATATATGCTGCGGCCGCAACATCTCGAAACCCTTCAGTTCCATGTTCTGGTTGATATAATGACAAGATGAATGGAATATTAAACATCATCTTCGATCCATCAGTAGCCCCTGTAGGAATTCTACTGTCGAAAGTATAAAAGTTTGGGTATGAAGTCAAACGCTGTGCTAGGAATCGTGTCGCATCCCTTGATAATAAGAATTGTGTCGCTCTTTGCATAACATAATTCATCTGTTGGCGTAGTTTTGCCTTATACGCTTTCTTCTCGGTTTCGCTCATCCCCGCAGCGTGTTTCGTTATCATGTTCTGTTTCCTAGTTGAATCACTAGTATCTATAACATTGAATGGTTTTCTTCCTGATGAAGACATAATTATTCCCTCTACTTTTTTAAGTTTTTGTTATTTTTTACATTTTATTTATTTTTTTATCAATGTTTTATTGCATATTTGTCTTTTTTTTTAATATAGTATTGGGTAAAAGAGAAAAACAAAGAGAGGAAATTCCATGGCAAAACAAACTCATACAGGGGTAGGTCCTAGGTTCACAACGGGAGCTGCTTCAAATCGTAACTCAGCTGCATCTCGTAAAGCAATTATTAGCTCTGCTAAATCAATTACAGACATGATCAATGCGTTCTTAAATGAAATGGAATTAGCATTATTGCAAGATGTTAAAGATTTTCATGACCAAGACTTGATTACAGATGCCGTATACAATGCTTTTGTAAATAGAGATATGACGCTTTTAGATGAATTGTATAAAGACGACCTAGAAGCAACTAGGATCGCCCAATTAACTGAACAGTCTAAACTTCGTGCAGCAAAAACTGGTGATAATTTCCGTTTCACAAAATGGAAAGGAACCAATTTCAAAGCGAACCTCAGAAATGATCAGTTCAAGCACTCAAACAGTGTGGCTAAAAAAATTCCCCCAGTGCTTATATTAGGCTCACCTGGTATAGGTAAAAGCGATATTATACGTAGTATTGCAAATTCTAGAAAATATGGAAAAGAGGGTATGATTGACATTCGTTTATCCCAAAAAGAATCAATCGATCTCAGAGGTTTCCCAGTTCCAAATGATGCAACAAGATCTGTTGAATGGTTTATTTCTAGTGAGTGGCCAAGAAATCCTTTATCTAGAGGTATCCTATTCTTTGATGAACTCACCTCTGCAGCGAAGAGTGTTCAAGTTGCTGCATACGAAATTATTTTGGACAGAAAACTGGGCGATGTTCAATATGGTGGGTATGAGCTACCTCCTGGTTGGCTTATTTGTGCTGCTGGTAATCTCAAGGATGATGATGCTGCAGTAGAGGATATTTCAAGTGCTCTCGCTAATCGTATGATGCACTTAATTCTAGAGGTTGATGTACGTGCTTGGACAGATTGGGCTTATAAAAACAATGTACATCCAGCGATCATATCTTATATCAATTCAAACACTACATTCCATGGACTAGCAGCACGTTATAAACTGCATTGTTTGAACGCCACAAATGGAGCGAAATTCCAAGGGGTACTTTTGCCTGTTGTAGATAGGGAAAGAGGTTGGCCTTCTCCACGTTCATGGACTAGAGCGTCTAATATATTACATACTTATGAAAACATCAAATACTTAATTGGATCGCAAAGTAGTCATCAATTATCTAAGTATTATAACAAGATATTGGAGCCTATGCAAGTTATCTCTATGGCCAGTGAACATTCACCATTCTTGAACCAAGAAGCTCTAGAAGATATGATTGTAGGTTTGATAGGTTTTGATTTAGGTTATGATTTCTTGAATTTCTATTTTAGTTACCAAAAATCCGTTAACCTAGCAATTGAAATAGCACTACTGGATTTAACAGCGAGTAATTACTCAGAGATAGATAATCACAATGTTTACCCAGTCTGGACTGTTGAAGCTATAAAAAAACGAGATCCAAAGTTTCAAAAAATACAACAAACCAAAATCAAAGAACTCGACGGTATGACAGTTGCAGAGTTTGTGAGAAAGCTAAACGATGTTTTCGCAACTGATATTACAGGTGGATATATAGACTCTGATGAAGCTTCAAGACTAATTGCAGAAAGAGATGCACAAGTTATAGCACTGAGAAAGATTATAGGGGGCGAGCCTCTAGCATTTCTTCAATCTATGCCAAGTATTTTGAAGTCTGAGAATTTTAGAAGAATAGCATCAGATCGTGCAAAGCTTGATAATAACAAAACCGATGAATGGCAACAAGTTTTTCGTTTCTGTATTAGAAACATTGTGGAATTATGTTCTGGTTTCCAACAAGCATCCCAGGCTTTCTCGCAGATGTTTGTAAATGCCATGATAAGTGTAGTTTCATCTCTGAAAGCAACATCGGATACGGATAAAGCCTTTATACAAGCTCTTTCAAAGGTCATCAAAAATTCAACTGATAGAGCACGTATAGAACTTGAAGCCTTATCTCAATCAAATGCATTTTCAACAGGCATAGATCCAAGTACATTATTCAATAAGACTCCAAATGTCAATCTTTCATTCATGAATCAAAATACCAATCAAAAAATAAACAATAACACATCAGCTCCAGTAAACAATCTTATCAACAATAAATCATCAAGCACTGGAAATAAATCAACAGAGAGAGGGTCAGCCCTGAGAGGCAAAAGCTTAAATAGAATGAGGACCAAAAAAACAGATGATGATATGAATACTTGATTTATGTAAAAAAGTGATACCTATTTAAAATTTAATTTGTAAATAAATTTTCTTTTTTTTATTATTGACAATTATATGTTAAAGTTTTTTGTTTTTTAAGAGGTTATCCTATGAGTGTTAACGCAAATAGAATTGATTCAAGCTTCCTGCAAGAAGTTGCAGGTTTACGAAGTGCAACTATTGAAGTTCAAGCTATACCCCAAGTTGTTATTGATCAAAGTCAAGCTAAAGGCCAAGAGTCTATAGTAATAACGATCCCAACAGGTGTTCAAACCATTCAGATCGTAGATATTCCAGCCGAAGCGTTGTTCTTCGAATTGAGTGATGGTTCAGCCGATGTGAATATCGTGATCAAGAATTGTCATAACTTGAAATATGTGCAATTGAGTGATGATGGTTCTTACCATGTCTCTATCGTTTCTGACAAAGAGATAGGTAAAATCAAGAACGGTAGCAGTGAAATAGTTACATCCACTAAAGACAACCCTCTGCCAAACATGTTATTTGTCAATGGTGTTATGAAAGAATTTTTTGTGATGTGGGGGGCTGCAAAAAAACAAGAAGCCCGTAAAGACATCAACAATGCTGTGACCAGAGAAAGTAAGTTACTTCCTGAAGAATTTACAACCGAAGAAGCTTGGGTTGCAGGTGGTGGTATATGGAAATACGATGTGTTTGACACTTTTATGGTTGAACCAAATATTGTGTATGCTGCTGACAAAATAGACAGTGCTTTCATTGTAGCAGTTTGGGTTTATTCGATTTTGATTCTAACTATGTAGATGCAGTTGTTGTAGATGGATCAAACATCAAACGTTCAAATCCTGCAACAAGAAGAAATTCAAATACCCCAAGAAAACAAGCATCTCCAGTACCTGTTTCTTGGGATGTAGGTTTCAAAGTTATGTATATCAATCACAAGGATGAACTCTCTGCTTGTACCGAAATTACTTGTGAAAAAACAAACCAAATACTTTGTGTATATAACGCCGAGAATCTAACAAGAATTATTGGTAACAATCAAAAGGATTCTAAGATTGATGTTGGCTCATGTCCTAAACTCAAAGAGATTAAAAATTGTTCAATTGATTATGTAGGCTTGAACGATATGAGCATAACTGGTAAGAACAGTGAGATATCACTCGATGGGCATATCACTAAATTCTATGCTGAGAGAGTGTCTGTCAATATTGTAAAATGTAAAAGTATCCAAGATTACTTTATTATTGGTACAGAAAACGCAGACGATCCTGTTTCTGATATTATTGCTTTTGAGTTCACAGAGAATGTACCCAACAGATCTAAAACTCGTTCAAATCCTGCAAAAAGCTCTGTTACATCTAATGTCAGTGGTTACCAATCAGCCAAAGAAAAGATACAAAGCTTGTTTTTGAACACCAAGAACAGCTCTGCTGGTTTTGCAATTCCACCTCAAGGAATAGATAGTGTATTCTATCTAATTGAAAACTTCTATGACGAAGTATACCTTAAGCTTGTTAAAGATCAAGGTGTCGAGCAAGAATCATTCCTAGATATTATCACCCCATATATTAGAGGTGCTGGTGAGGCTGTAAACGGTAGTGAGAGTAAATATGCTATTTTATTCTTACAAATCTTGATTACCCAGATGTTCTTCCCACAACAAAATCAAAACTTGCAAATTGATGGATCACAGGTACAAGGTTTTGTGGACATGATTTGGGAATCTCGTATGAAGAGTCTTGCGTATGCCACAGGTAAATATTCAATTGATTCTGATGGTGTGATCAAACAAAATGTTGACGATTGTGATAGTTGGGTCTGGAATTTTGAGAGAATGCCAACCCCTCAAAAAGGTAGTTTAGATCAAGATGAATCTATATCCGAATATATTGTTACCTGGTTGTGTGATATAGCTCTATATGTTTATGCACGTTTGTTTGGTAGTAACAAAACCCAAACAAGTGCAATTACATGGGCTAGAAAAGCAATTCCCCAAGCTTATGCTCCAATCCAACTATATACAATCCAATCAATAGTTGGGTCAAATGAGGCGAGAGCTATATTCCTATATGGACTGATTAAGTTTGCGAGAACTAACAAGAATGAGAATATTATTGAAGCAATGAACGGCGAGTTACTTGCTTTGAGTGACATGATGATACATGCAATGGGCAATCTCCCATTTGATTACACTGGGATCAAGCTAACACTAGTAACTGATGGATTCACCAGTCAAGTGAAAGAATATATCACTCAAAAAGACGATCAAAAAGTTGATATGTTCTCCAAAGCGTCCAGTTACAGTCTAATGACTACTAGAGGACCTTTAGGTGATGTAGTTGGTTTCCGTTATGATTATAGATTCAATGCTTATATGTTACACAGATTCATCGAGGTTCTTTTCTTGGGTAATCCTTCTTATGGTAAGACTCGAACCAAAAACAACGCAATTTATTGGTCTAGTTTGTTCCAAGGAGAAGAAGATCTTCGTGAGATGATCACCGAAGCTTTAGTGTATTCCTACATGATGAACCTACCAACAGACCAAAATCTCATGCAAGTTGAATCGTTTTTAACTGCAGAAGATCCATTCCAAACATTGACAGAAGACCGATACCAGAGTTCAACAAGACTTACAAGCCAAGGGCTAACATCGAGAGACATAGAGTCTATAAAAAATGCCGTGGGGTCTATGGCAAACATGAGTAATAGTAGTAATATTAGCCAACAAGGTTATTTTAGGGCTATACAAAGATGATCTAAAAATAAAATTTAATTTGTAATGTTTTTCTTTTGTGTTTATATTAATTCTTGATACAAATATATATGGAGATTTATTGATGTCCCAAAGAGAAATGACAATTGGTATTACAGCTATTGGATTATTAGGAGGGTTAGGCTTATATCTCCTTAAAGACTCTGGTCAAAAAAAAGAAGATGCTGGTATAAGACCAAACCCTAAATCAATCTCTAAAAGATTAGAGAAATTAAAAAAAACCAAGGTGATCCGTCAAAAACAGAAGAACAAAATAAAAAAACAGAATGATATCCAGAATAATCAAAAACAAGAATTTCAAAACTTGAAACGTTCAGCAAATGACATAAACAAACTACCAGCTGCGATATGGACGACGATGCGTTCTATATTTATTCAGGGGTATAAGCGAGATTTTGCAGAGAGTGAACGAGATTTCATTGAGCGAGTATTTAAAGGATATGTATCACAGGGAATCGATCGTCAGGAAGCAGTTTCTCGGGCTTTTGCTATTGCTAGTAAAAATGTTCAAGATAAGGGTTTGATCTTGCCAGGAACACAGGAAGCAACTGATCTTGGGGTTGAGTGGCAAAAAGTGTATGTTAGGGAAGTTGGTCAAAAAGAATTTAATAGAAAGTTTTTGGAATTCCAAATGATATTGAAACTTAGTCGAAATACTTGATTCTTAGAGTATAAACGTTTCTTATAAAAAATAAAAATCAACATCCACTCAATACGTTTCTTATAAAAATAATGGTTGATTAGGCCAGATAGACCCAAAATCATTGAATTTGATATGTTTTTTTATTTGAGCAGAAAAAGTGGGCAAGATAAAGGCATTTTTCAACCCTTTCTTATAAACCTTTAATCTGCTTTTTATAAGAGAAGCTATAGACAATATCATTCTAATATTGCGATAAAATCAGCATTTATAAGAGATGTGTCTTTATACGCAACGGGGGTCTTTTATAAATATATATTGTTTTATAAGAAAGGGTTTAAAGTTTGGGCATTCTTTGATTATTGCCTTGAACTAGGCTAATTTCCCCTTAACAATGAATCAAAGCCCCAGTAATACAGGGGACTATATTGATCTTGCAACACGGAAACCGAGATAGACGTCGCGACCGCTAGGGGAACGGACGTTCCGATACGCTGAGCCCAAATACGAGGCGCTGCTGGACCAACCACCACCACGAAGGACACAAAAGGCTGAAGGATCATTGTTTTCGTTAGGTTCATCAGAGTTTTCGCACCATTCCCATACATTACCACTCATATCATAAAATCCCCATTCATTAGGTAATTTTTGAGCTACAGGATGTGTTCTGGATCCAGAATTATCTTTAAACCAAGC
>JACCDO010488995.1_pt1 | contig 25086 bp, 63 predicted proteins | sample 7446101 | NCBI WGS metagenome assembly JACCDO01 (sample SAMN15323440, study PRJNA562643) | freshwater metagenome | isolation source: river surface water | place: USA:Blue River Watershed | collected 2017-08-16 | reverse complement strand
ATCAGGACCTTCTGAGCCCGCTTGGGCAAGAGTGGCACAAGGCTAACGATCACACTCTGTAGATAGCCTGCTTCAAAAGCATGACCACCGTAGTTTTCACGAGCGGCTTCGCTGAATGCCTTGAGCACCAGGCTCATTGTATCTTGGTTGTCTGTAGTCCACATACCCATTTTGCGCTCCTTGTTTGTTTACTGTAGCCTTAATTATAGCGTCTTTTGGTAACCCTGTCAACCGAAAGGTTATTTGCTATAGAGCCACCGGCGAAACCTAGTCGATACAGTCGTTGCAATATTCACGCCAATGATGACAATAACCAATACAGCAATAAGAATTTCAAGCATCATGTACTCCTTATTCTACAACCAGCTCGTTGGCCGGGTAGCGGATCTGGCCCTCGTACTCCAGCTGGCTCTGCTCGAACTCTGTAAGGTAGTCGTCGGCAACCACTTCCCAACCAATGATGTGCTCGCGGTAGAATTCGTTGTCCTGCTCGACTTGGCTACGGAGAGCCATGACGAACTCTGTGACACGGTTGAAGTCTTTAAAGTTCTTAACCACATAGTCGCCGCCTCCTTTGGCTTTCCAGCGGTAGCCATAGTTCTCATAAACTTGGGTTTGGATTAACAGTTTAGCCATTTGGTTCGCTCCTAATTGCTTACTATGAACACAGTATAGCACAATTCAATGCCCAAGTCAACCGAATGGGTATTGGTGTTGCGTTTATACAACAGACGAGTGCGGGGCAGAATGGCCTGACTGGAGGGACTCGAACCCCCGACCTACAGCTTAGAAGGCTGTTGCTCTATCCAGTTGAGCTACAGTCAGATTTGGTGGGCCGTCTAGGAGTCGAACCTAGCACCAATGGATTATGAGTCCACTGCTCTAACCAAGCATGAGCTAACGGCCCGGTTTTTTACTTATCTAACACGTTCTACCATCTCCAAATCTCCGTCTTCGTTTTCACGATAAATGATGCATTCAACGACATCATCGTCTAGATTAGCTCTAGCCATGGTCCTTGCTGCCTTAAGATCTTTTGTGGTGTCGATCAAATCCTCGTGGCCGTCAGAATCAACAGCCCAAACTTCGTAGAGTTCCCAGGTCATGATATAGATATGTTAGATTGGAAAGGGGGCATTGCACCCCCTGTGTTTAGAAAGGAGCGTCTTCGTCCTCGGTAACTTTGGCCTTAGGCGCAGTAGCTTTGGCCTTAGGTGTAGCCTTCGCAGGGACCTTCGCAGGTGCTGTTTTGGCTTTGGGAGCTTTGTCCTCAAGATACTCACTGATGCAGCTCTGTGCAGCCGCGTCTGAGAACTCAGCCATAGTACTAATAGCCTTGATGGCATCGAACTTGGTCATTGCCTTGTCCAGTTCACAGAGACGGATGTCTTCGTGACCTGCCTTATCAAGATTCTTGATACGCATGATATCATTGGCGAAGCGAACTTTGTATTCGCCCTTGTGCTTGGAAACGCCTGCAACGGTAAAAGTTTTATCAGTAGCCATAATGTGCCTCTTTCTGTGTGTTTAAAAAGTATGCCTCAGAACCATTCTTCAGCATGTTTAAATTATAAGTTCGAATTGGTTAATTGTCAACCGGTTTTTGCTTCTTTTGGTTAACCTTTTTCTGTTGTTTTCCTACAACACCCGGTTTGGTACGGGTATGCGGGTCTGCATCAGTGCCAAACTCTTTATCCACATAAAATTGGATTAGAGAGCGTTGAATTTGTGTAATCAAGTCACCGTGGTCTTCGTTTACCACGAAGCGCACAGGGCAGTTCTTCCAGGAAAGGTTCTTGTTGAATTCAGCAAACCAACGACGATGGTCCTTGTTCTGAGCGTCAAAGACAACCCAAGGTCTGCCATATAGTTGAAGTCTACTCATGTTGGAGTATTTAACCTTTCCCGCACCCAAATGGCTATAACTTCTTCCAAGGGTTTGAAATCGTATGCCGGCTGTTTAGGGCGCACCCGCCCTTCTTGCCTGCGTTCGTGCTCTTGGTTAAGAGTCCTGTTATTCTTCTGCATTTTCTTCTTCCCAGTTGGCCATATCCTCTGAAATACACCAGAAGTCATCCAGCTCTTCGCCGATCACTTCCCGAACGGTAGCAGAGGTTTCACCACCGTATTCGTAATAGTCATCAAAATAGTCGTCTTCGTCGCCACTCCACTTACCACAGAACGCCATGCCGGGTTCGTTGTAGTAGGCTGTAATCTCAAAGCCCAATGCACACAGACGCTCGTAGGCAGCACAAGGAGGAGCCCATGCAGAGTCGAACGATGCTTCTAGTGTGTTAGGATCTAGACGCTGTGTGAGACCATCATCACCGCCCACATCCCATTTGGTACCCCAGTTGGCCACATTCCAGTCATACCAGTCCTTGTATCCATAGAGCTCAATGTTACGAGCCATCTGTGCTTCGTGTGCGGCTCGCTTGTCCTCACCCATAAAGCCAGACACAGTATCAATCAAGTCCTGCGGACAAGGAATGAACTCTTGTAGCAGTCTGCCATTAGACAAAGCCTCCTGGGCTCGTTGGACCATTGCAGAATCTTTGTGACGCAGGGTGATTGTGTTGTTGCACCAATTAGGCATGTTCGCTCCTTAGTAGTATTCGTGAATTTCAACGGAAGGATCCAACTTCATCAGTTGCTCTGCGGCCTTAGTGAGGAAGCGGAACTTGCGATTGGCTTCTGCATGGCTGATCTCTCCATCGCAGGTCAAGTTCTCTGGGCTCAGGCAGGAATCAATCTTGTTAGCGATCTTCTTGCGATCTGCCGCACTCTGCAGGCTCAGCGCAGGGCTACCAAAGATAGCACTCCACTTGTTCTCGCGATCCACGAACTCTTTCAACTCTTTCATTTGCGCTCCTTGTTTGTTTAACTTAGCCTATAGTATAGCACCAAAATCACTGCTTGTCAACCAGACGCTTAATAACCCTATCAGCGTCCTGGGTATCAGTGATGTTGTCAAAACTAGCGGCAACCATGAGCTCATAGACTACACGAGCATCGTGCCCAAAGGTATTAAGGATTGCTGTGACTTCGCGCTGGGTTTGGGCTACCCACAGCAGATCTGCAATCTTAACTTGCATTGGGTTCTGAAGTTGAAGTTCCATGTCTGCTCCTGTTTGTTTAACTTAGCCTATAGTATAGCATCTTTCAATACCCAAGTCAATCGAAGGGTTGTTGCATCTATACAACGGTCGAGTGCGGGGCCGGGCCCAGGTTGCAGGGTACAGGTCCTATGGAGAGTACCCAGGCGATAGGGCCCGCGAAACTTAGCTGTTGACGGTGTTGTACGGATCGAGATCCTCGAACTCTCGCAGGCTTTGATCTGCCAGCCAGTCTTGAACAATCTCTTTGGGACAATTCAGCTCACGGGCAATCTGCCCTACATTGAGTCCTTCAATGTATAGTTGCTCAATGTCGTATGCCAGTTCACTCATTTTACTCATCGTAGGCCTCCTCGCCTAGTTCAGTTACCTTTTCCTCTAGGACCATAAGGTCTACGATCCTAGCTGTTTGATCTTCGTTGCTGACACCTTGGAACGCAGTTCTAAAGCTCTGATACTCACCAAGGAAGTCGTAGACGTGCTCTCGTTCCCAGTCATCAGGAACTTCAAGTTCCTGGACTAGAAGTGTCTCTACTCGGACTGTTTTCATGCTTCCTCCAGTTGACGTTGCAGGGCTGCTGACAGCAGCTCGTAGGGGCGTCCGTATTGCGACACATACCACAGCCCGTCGGTACGCAGGATATACTCGTATTCCTCATATTGATGATTGGCTTTGTAGTCCTCGAAGTCTTTGAACTTCTTAGCACTCACTCCGTCTTCGCCTCTGTCGCGTCCGTAGAATGTAGTGTAGCCTGCTTCCTGTGCCGCATCGTATGCAGCCTTGTCGCCATCGCCATGCGGGCTAAACGGATGCTTGGTGCCGACTTTGGGACCCAGCGAGCTAATGTCGCCCATGTCAATCAAGTCGCGCAGGATAAAGGGATTTGAATAGTTCTCAAACAGAATTTTGCCGTTGTGATCAATGTAGCCGTCCCAGTGGCAGTAGACCTGCTGGACAGTACCGTCTGCGAATTCCAATGCAATAGTGCTTCGAGTTGCCATTTCACGCTCCTGTTTTGTTACTGTGCCTATAGTATAACATCAATCAATACCCGTGTCAACCGAACGGGTATTAGTACTCTGCCCTTACAGTTCCGTCCTTGTTGACTGTAAGGAAAACCTTACAGGTGTCCTCGAACTCGCCCTTGTAGGTGCAGAGGTAGCAGAACTGTCCGCCGTTAGTCAAGCCCAGGAACTTTGCACCCGTAAAGGTGTCCTCCTTGTAGCCTGCACGACGAATCAATGTAGTAAGACCTTGCGGGCCAAACCCTGTAAGGACTTTGAGTGTGTCTGCTGTGATCATGTCTACTCCTTAGCAGTCGGGGTCGAAGTCATGCCACTCTTGGGCTTCGTCGGGCTGTCCATCGTGGTAGTCTTCTTCCTCTACAATAGTCTCCAGCTCTTCGCTGAGAGTGAGGAAGCTCTCGCAGGCGTCAAACAGAGCCTTGTAAGAGCGGTACTCGTCCTTGCTGATTTCACGCAGGAACATAGGGCCTTCCTCTTGCATGGCATCCATCACTTGGCGCAGGGCCATGAGAGTATTGTTGCACATGCAGTAGGACATGTTAGGGTAGTTTGACATAGTTCGCTCCTTTGTTAAACAATAACTCTATTATAAGCTCAAACGAGCTCAATGTCAACTACGACGTCGGAATAACCCTTCTCATCGAAGTGGATTTCCTTGACAACGGGCTTGACCTTTACGGCTTGCAGGCGTGCTACCAATTTGTCGCGCAGTTCGTTGATCATGTCCTCAACGAAGTCCACACCCATGTCGCCGCACCCGCTGAGGCAGTCCTCAATGCTAGTCTTAGTTGGGTACTCAGCGGGTCCAGCATCGCAGATCAGGTCAATGCTACTCTCAGCCATGCCAGACACAATCTCACGCACGAGAATGTCAATAGCACGGGGATTAGAGTAGAGCAGTTCGCCAGGCTTGACAAAATCAATGCCAGAAATAGTAATACTCATCGCTCGCTCCTTTTGTTTACTATGCCTTAATTATAGCGCCTTTTGGCTGCTGTGTCAAGCCCATGCCCGATATAACCCTACAGCGCCTATGGTTATTGCTACAGCATTGACCAGCATCTGTGGCTTATTTGCAACACGGATAGTCCATGCTAGATAGCAGGCTCCGCCTAGTACTCCGCAGACAATGTTCCAAGGATGTAAGTTCGGGAAGAACGACATTAATACGTACATGGTAAGCAGGCAGGCTGTGCCCGCCCACTGTAAAATATTATTCAGCAATGGGAACTCCAAACTTAGCGTCCCAGCTGGCAATAAAGTCCTTACCTACGTCAAAGCTAACATAGTCGTCTCCCTGCATACCCTGCTCGCTGTAGCACAGGTCTACCACAAGTCCATGCTCTTTGCAAAACTGTATCAAGTCTTGCCTAAAGGTCTTGTCTGTATAAATCAAGCCGTCAACATTAACGTCCCAATGGTCGGTGTTAAAGTACACGCACAGCTCTCCAAAGTCCCTGTATTCGTCTACATATCCCAGACGCATGTCCGTAATCTCTACTGAGCCTTTTACGTTAGACCAAAGGCCGTCGCCCCCAACGTTAAATTTTACTGTTTGCATTGTTTGCTCCTTATTCTACGATTACGATGTTGTTTGTACGCAAGACCTTTTTTGCTGTGTCTAGCACACGAGGCAGCTCTGAGAGTTCTATATGTCCCGAGACATAATTGCACTTTTTCTCTACAGGGAATTTTAATTGACCCTTTTTGTTTGTCTCTGTTACATTAAATGCACAGATTAGTTTATACATCTCCAGTTTTTTATTAAACTGTAAACGGGCTTTTGCTAGTGTATTGTGTAACATAGTTCGCTCCTTTGTTTTACAATACACGTATTATAGCACAAACCAAAGACCCAGTCAACCAAAGGGTCTTTGGCTGTGTTGCGTTTATGCCACAGGCTGTAGCATATTAGCGGGCACCTTCCAGCGGCCTGCACCCGTGTTGACTGTCACGTATTTGACAGCGATCTTCTCTACCTTGCCCACATAGGTCATGCCGGTCTTTTGGCTAGTGAACTTGACAGGATCGCCTAGTGCCATGCTGGCCTTGACACGTTTGGCCATACTGGCGCGAGCCCACTTGATAGCGTCGATCATGCTAGAGATCTCTACATCAGTCCAAGTACCGAACATGATGGCTTGATTGATTTGCTTGACGTCCATGATTGCTCCTTTAGGTTGCTGGGTTTTCGATATCTGCGATGTCTTCCTCGAGCTCCATGATCAGCTCTGTGATCTGCATGGAGGTCAACTCTGCGCTGTCACAAGCGCCAAAGACAGCTTGTTGCATGGCATCTACGTCTTCTAGCAGAGCTATACAGTCCTGCAGACGTTGAATTTTCTCTTGTTTTGAAAGCATTTTCGCTCCTGCTTTGTTACTATGACTCTAGTATAGCATCTTTCAATACCCGTGTCAACCGAAAGGTTATTACAACAGGCTAAGGAAATAGGCTACAAGCGCAATAATCCATCCCAGCGCCACTACGGCGGTTACCTGTAAAAATCGAATAAACTCCCACATCACATACTCCAATAGAGTTCTGAGCTAGGGTCACAGGCCCTAGGCGTTTCAGTTTCAATCACAACATCCGCACCCGTCATCAAGCTCTTGACAGTCTTGTAGGTAGGGAAGTATTCGAACTTATAAGCAGGCTCAGGGTACAGATGTTTCAGCTCGCGAACTTCACGCTCCATGCCTGCTTCATCACGACCTTGGAACTGATAGGAACCCACACACCGCCAGCCGATTTGGTTGCGGCTACCATACTTAGAAACCCGAGTCAGGCGCCGATCCTGCTTGAAGATCCGCATAGTATATTCTTGTTTCATGCTACCTCCTTCAACATGATTGTACGACGAACGAAGCCTGAGGTGTCCTTCTTAGCACGACCCTTGGCTTTCAACCCAAGTATAACATCTTTGGGATCCAAAAAGCGCAGATCCGTTTCATCTGCGTTGAACACTGGCTTGCCCATGTAAGTCTCTGGGAGCTTGTCAAATACCATTGCAACATTCATGCCCTGGATCATAGCGTTAACCACATCCTCTTGATTGTCCTCAGCGGCACTGAACGTCAAGTGGTAGTTGGGGATGTCCTTTGTCTTACGGCCCAGGACCTTAGTGTAGTCATAGAACTGTAGTGTACTGAAAGCGTCAAAGATGTTCTTGCCATGGTTGGGAACTGGGTACTTCTCCCAGCTCAAGTCACTAGTACCATTCAAGCGGAACACGGGCACCAAACCCTTGCGGCGTGCAAAGTTCACAGCCTTCATGATGTCTGAGACCAAATCTGCCATGAAAGCATCACGGTTCTCAAAGAAGTACTGGGTCTTGCGGATACGTGCCTTTTGGATCACGTTGGTGTTCTCGCCCTTACGGAACATACCGCCACGACCGGCAGTATTCAAGCAGGCATCAGTGCAACCCTTGGTCCGCTTAGGGCAGACTTCCTTGCCCGACAAGTCAGCAGGTGCAAGATGCAGGATGAACGACAGATAGCCGTGAGCCGTGCCCTTTTGGATTTTGGGATTGGCTGTGGAAAGCAATTTAAACATGGTTCGCTCCTTGTTTGTTTACTGTAGCCTTAATTATAGCAGAAATCAGTACCCATGTCAACCGAAAGGTTATAGGTACTGATCGTTCAGCGAGGGTGCCAACTCCTTGACAATCTCACGTTCACGGGCGTAGGCTTCCCGGCGGCCACGTACAATCTCTAGAACGCGATGTTCCCACGCCAAGTCCAAGCCGCCAGTCTTCAAGTAGACATACAGGGCCCACAAGCGGTTCTCGTTACGAGCACGGCTCCGATGCTTACGCCAACGCTCTAGAACGCTCTTGCGGACAGTGGACTCGCTCTTACGTGTCAAGCCAATGTAGTTCTCACCCGTAGCAGATACTGCCTCATAGATGATATAATTGCAATCACTACGGATCTTGCGGTTACGGGCCATTGTTCGCTCCAATTCCTTAACTTATGCATATATTATAGCACCGAACAAAGACCCAGTCAACCGAAGGGTCTTTGGCCGCACTCGACCGTTGCGTTTATGCTACATGGTCTTCTATGGCTTGTGCGAGCGCACTAATAGCGTCTTGCATGAGGTCGTCGTCTAAGTCTGTTAGTGCTTGCAAACTTGCGAGCTTTGCATACAATGCGATTTTAGCGTCTGACATACGGTGCTCCCTTAAAATGCTATTATAACGCAAACGGCCCCAATTGTCAAGAACCCCGACACAACGAAGGGCCTTTTGCATTTCGGTTGACAGCCTGCCCAAAAGACAGTATAATATTGGCATAATAAGAAATACCCCACAAACGGTACCGTGCGTTCGAACAGGCATTCTGGGGATGGACGGCGAGGCTGCACGTCATATATTAAGTTAGTTGGCGCTAACTTGACTATTTGGTTTGGGTATTTTTATTATAATACCCCAACCCCGCCTATATAAATGGTATAATGATTATGGCCGATACAATGATGATTAATACCGCCACAACTGATTCTAAACGCCCCATTGGGTCCTCTTAATATTTAGGTAACTTTTCTGCTATAAATTCACAAGCATCCGCCTGATTATCGAATACACCATAGTCACAGGCACAATCATTATATTTGAATATATGAACATTCTGACTGGCGACACAATAACTGATATAGATGTTGACTTCACTATTAGCTACACGAACGTGAGCCAGTGTAATCATGTTATTATTACTGATGTCCATATAGTATTTAACGGTTCCTGCCTATCTAGTGGTTAGAATAGTCTTATACCGTGTGAGTATAGTATATAGACTGTAAATTTACTTTGGTATAGATCAAAAATTTACTATGGTATTGCCAAGGAGTGTGTGACAAAGTGCAAACTAGATCACCATGCCTGCGCTGTAGGTGCGTATACGCAAGGTGCAGAATAGAAAAAGTGCTGAAAAGTGTGAAAAAGTGTGATAAAGTGTGACACTTTCTAGGTTGTGAGCCACAATCAGGCCGCACGGTGGGCCGGCAGCATGGTCCTACAGTAGAAGAGTCGAGGTCAAAATGGGCATAGTTAAAATGGTTACTCCCATTCCCGCCACAGTTCCCGCATGATTCTCTATCCTGCACCAAAGCCCACCGAATGTGCCCGAACCCCCTGGTGCCCACAGCGGGGCCTCCTATATACGTACACATATATGCTCAATATACTAGACCTGCACAGCGGGGTCTCTGTATACTATATAAAAAGTCACACACATATAGTTGTTTCTAGTCGCTCCAATAGCAGCACATGGCAGTAAATAACTATACTATGAGACTAGTAGTTACTTTGGAATCAGATGATCCGTCCATGGATGAGATCTATCTATATTGTCAACAGCACTCAATTACTATGAGCTGTGGGCGTTATATAGTAGTTGATGACCACTATTGGATTTGGCGTATTGATTGTGAACCCAGTTCAGCTGTTACTTGGCTTTTACTCAAATATGATCAGTATCTAACTAGTGTATAAGCAGTTACTCACAGCGGGGTCTCTTAGTTATTATCGTAACTTGCCCTTGCTTTGCTCTTGTGCATGACGATGAAACTCACGTGCTATAAATGGATCTTCTTCCATTTTACTAGCTAAGAAGCTGGCGAGATAGCCCATGTTGTATATGTAAAATTCGCTTTTGCGATTAGCTTCTTGACGTTTGTAGGGGTTTACTTGACCCATAATATCCAGTATCCAATCTACACGTTCTTTGTGGGTCATAACTGTCGCTCCTAGTATACAGTATTTAATCCCACGTCTGGAGATACGGCTGCTGCTCCTTTGTGGCAGCGGCCGTATCGACTCTTATAAATTTTTGCGCTGGCGCTACCGCTTCGCGGCTTATTCGATACGTGCTACCACGTGCCATCCCCAAGAGGTTTCAACAGGTTCTTTGGACCATTCTCCGGGTCTTAGCTTGCATAGTGCAGATTCAAATTCGGGGTCTGTTTGCCCGGGTTCTACTGGACCAATAACGCCGTGTGTGAGACAGCTGCCACATTCACTGTACATGGCCGCTAGGTTTTCAAAGCAGGCGTGTTGATTTTCGGGAACTGTTTCTGCCAACCACTCTAGTATCTGTAGGGCCATGCGCCTATCCTGTACTAGGATGTGTGCTGCTGTGATGCGCCACCGTGGTCTGGGGCCCTGTATCTGGGGCTCTTGAGGGCCATAGCGTAGGGGTTGCTCTGGCGCCTGCATTTAGAGTGTACGTGCGTGATAAAGAGGATCTATCTGATCAATTTCAGCGATCCAGTCTGACTGATTCATGTGCCGCTGCTGGTTCAGTCTAGCGGCAAAACTCTCGGCAAACTGTAGGGCCAAATCTCTGCGTTGGATAGCTGGGCTTTCCAACTGTAGTTCTCTGATGGTATAGCCCAGGCTGGGACTGCGAGCTTGAACTATGTATTCCATTTAGAGTCTGCCGTTCATACCGGTATAGCCCTGGGCCCCCGGTTGCTCACTGCGATAGGCCGCGTGATTCACTTGGGCAGGCTGATCAGGTTGGGCATGTGCAGGATGCTGGGCCATTGCGGGATTGATGTTGTTTTCTGTGGGTCCGCCTGCGGCAGCATCGTAACGTGCTAGCCAATCGTTCAGGCCAAACTTCTGCTCAGTGTTGAGCTCTAGGGTCCAAGCATCAGCAGCTGCCTGAGCAGACCCTGGATCAGTGTAGGGTTCCGCCAAGGGTTTACGAATCTGTATGCCAGTGCTGCGACTACGTGCAACGATTCCCCAAGTCATAGTCATATTGATATCTCCTATACTGTATTTAGTCAATGCCTGATTGGTTATAGACCACAGGCTGTTCGCAGACATATTTATCCTGGACTAGGTGCTGTGTACGACAGTCTGCACCAGTTAGGCCCGACATGACCCAATCAGTGGCTGTGCGTTCTGTTGCAAGCCAAACTGCACCACTGGCCACAGAGTAGGTGCCGCAGCCTGTTAGGCAGCTAAGGGCGAAAATCGCTGTAAGAATGCTTCTAGTCTGCATGTGTACTCTTGTTCAGTCTGTTGGTTGCGGTAACGAACCCAGGGGTCTCCTTCTAGATCATAGTGTTCTAGCACTAGAAACTCAGGTCCTGTTCTGGCGGTGTAAATTTCGGGTTTTTTATACATATTTTAAATTTCCTGCTACAGTTATGCGATAATCCGTACTGGAGTAAAATGGGTTAACATAGTGTGTAAGTTCTGCGGGAAATACACAGATTGATCCTTCCCAGGCTCGATCAACGGCCAAACGTTCGGGCCGTATCTGCCCTAGGCTGTCCACATACAAAAATACAAACTGTCCGTTCTGCGGCTCAAACCCTTCGTGCCCAGGGCCTGCGGCCAATTCCGCCTCTGTGGTATAGGGTATTTGTAGCCAAATTACAAAGCTAAAAATACCCGAATGGTGATGCGGAGGATTGAACTCATAGCGTTGTTGAAAGTTTACCCAAAGATCTCTATCGGCTATCTTCAAGGGCCTGGGCTCGGCCAAGTGCTGTAGTTTGTGCTGATAACCAAAGGTCTGTACATATTCATTGACCCTAGGCGCCAGCAGGTGTTCCACGTATTCACCACAGGTCAACTGATATTGATGTTGAATGTTGCCAGTTAGATAGTCATTGTTCTTGGCCGCAGAAAAATTGCTGGCCTGTATGTCTCGGACTTCACGCCAAATAGGATGCAGTTGTGCAGGTGATAGCTTATCAATGAGATACCCTGGCGTGCGTTCAAACTGTCTACAGTTGCTCATAGACGCTCCGCAATCATACGTGCCAGTCCTACGCTATCAATAGTAACCAATAGAATATAATTGGCCAACATACCAAAGCTACCGCGAGTCCAACTAGCCCAGCCGTACATAGCACAGCCAACAATCCAAATAGGATAAAGAACAATAAGAGGGGGATTAGGTACGGTAAGAGCCATAACAAGACTATTGCCAATGCTGATAGCCCAAGCAAAAACTTCAATGCCAAACCTAAAAGGCCATTCACGGTAATCCCTTTCCGCCCAACGATAAATGTCTACGATTGTATCTGTTATTTGATGCATTGTATATGTATAAAAAAAGCCCAGCAACAGCTGAGCTTTTTGGTTGAGTGTTAGTCTTATTAGACAAGACCCAAAGACATTGCCTTGTAACCTGCGGCAACCAGCTTGCGGCTTGGCTTGCCAATTACATATTCAGTAACCTGTACACCGTTACCTGCCTTACGGTTGTTAGCATAAACTGCATAACCGTTTTGACGGATGCGGCTAACTTCTGCGCTGATATTCTTGATACCAAAACGCTTTTCTGCCTGAGCAGGAGTAACTGCTTCGCCATTGTACAATGCGTTGAACAACTTGAAAGTCTTTGTCTCTGGGTTAAATTGCTTAATCATATTTTTTCCTCTTATAAGTGTGTGTTAGTGATTAGCTAACATATTCACAGTATAGCAAACGCTGACCCTGAGGTCAACACTATTGGCAAACTTATTTGACAGAGATTCCCCATTTCTCTGCATCTTCCTTACGAATGACGCCTTTAAAGTTATCCCCAGGAAAACGCTTTTCAATTCGATCCAGTGCTTCTTGAAGAGTTGGCGCCTGTGCTAGGAATTCATCATTGTCTTCAGCAAACAAATAGAGTTCTTCACCGTGCTTTTCTATACGTATGCGCCTGCCACCTTCAGAAGATTTGGAAGGTTCTTCATTGTTGATGCGCTTGACTTCTTCAATCAATTTGATCATACGATCTGGATCGCTCAGTATGTTTTTCATCAGCACAATACCACGTAGATGCCAGCCAACCCAAATGCATGCGCCTACAATAAGAGTATCCCAAAACAAGACTTCCATGATGTTAGTTCCTAAATAATTATTTAATCAGTTCCAAATTGATAATCTTAGCTACCCTAGCGCCTACATCTTCGCCACTGGGAATAACATAAGTTTGAGTAGCGTGTTGATCCTTGCGTTCATCGTAACGACGCACATTTAAAATACGTCCGCCTACTGCACTGGTCAATTCAAAACTAATGCGATCTTGCCCTTCGACTGCGCCCCGTTCTACCATTGCGGTTCCAATTTGTAGTCCTGACATTTTCCTGCTTACCCTTTCTTTCAGTTGAATTGCTTCTTCATCATCAAATCTGTCTTTGTTTTCCCAAGCCTTTTTGGCCTGTTTGTAAAACCATTTATCAAACCATTTCATTTGTCGTCCTCATCTACATAGGGTGCTACATTTTCTTCCAGGATAGCCGTATCTCCATAGCCGTTAGCATCTACTAGATCAATTTTTACTGGCCCGATTATACGCACATGGTCGTCCTCGATTTCCCAATTATGGTCACCGTCGTAGATCCAGGCAGTACCCCAACGTCCATCTTCGTCTTCTTTTTCGCCTCGGCAAAGTGCTTCGATATCTGCACGTTCTTCATCAGTAAACCCATCACTAAAATTTACATAGACTGCAATAAGATCGTCTAGTTCACAACCCCAACCTACTTCTGGTCGGCAATGTACACCGTTATTACCTTCTGCTTCAAACTTCCAAACTGGATCGTCTTCTTCTCTAAAGCCGTAGCCCCAACGCCAAACTTCTGTAACATCGAAGCCTCGAATAGCACCGTCTGGTAAACGTTCGAATACATCAACAAAGTATTCAACTGACTTCTTTTCAAGAGGAGTAATACGGTATAGCTTTTCCATTAATCCTCTCCTGTGAATTCTTCGCCAGTATCTTCGTTGGTCAGTTGCAACGGTCCGTAGATCCAATGTTCTGTGTCGTCATTGATCCAGCCCAATTCTTCTACTGCCGCATAACTATCTTCTTCCCAAGCAGTTTCGAATTCTTCAAGATCTTCGTCGGTAGTTTCGTCGTTGCCAGCTGTAGACTCTGCCCAGCAGCCGTCAATCATTTCTTCCATTTCCCAATCGTAGTCAGTGGCCATTAACTCGTAGCCGTCTGGATTGTTCAAATCGATGTCGGGCTGTTCTTCACTGTCGCAACTCCAAACTCCCCAACGGAACCCTTCTTCGCGAATAATAACTTTACCGTCTTTAGTCCAGAACTGTCGCTCGACAGCATTCTTTTTGTGATGATTGGTAATTTTCCAAATAGCCATATCAGCTCCTAGTATAATTAGTGTATACTAGTATAACACAGTTACTTGGGAAAGTCAAATCTGAATAGGTATTCAGTCCATTGTTTTGGTGTAAAATGTGCGTGAATTGCAACAATGTATCCCATAGTCAAATGGTCTGTTGTTATAGAATAAGTTGGATCAAAACCATTTTCCATTACCCATTTACCGTGTGCAGATTGTTGCCAATCCCAAATTGGTGCAGCCGCATAGATATCAGGATCTTCTACATCGCCCAATCGTAAATGGTGTACCAAATGACGTTCTCTTGCCAAATCATTTACGACTTTCACCTTTTGTCCTCCAAACGGTTTTAATCCAAAACTCATAATTGCACGTTCGATATAAGCTGTGCTGGCTCTACCTAATGACACGGAATATTTTCCTTTTCATTAGATTGATATAGTGTTGTCCTGCCGAATATAAAGATTTTAAATTCATACCAGGAGCATAGTTTTGTACATTCAAACAACTGGCCATTGTCTGTTTAATATCTTCTGTGAACTCACCGCGATCCAACCGAACTGTGTCGTCTGTTTCAAATCGAACAGCATACAATACTTCGCCGCGTTTGAATTCGATTACGCCAGGAGTGTACACTTCCATAGCCAAATTAACAGGCCTAATCCATTGTGTAATATCAAAGCTGCCAGGCACTAGGCCATAAGGATTGGCTTTGAACATCCAGGGTATGACACTAACAGTTACTGGTTTATTGTGTTCTGTAATAAACAAGTATTTGGGAAATGTTTGTATGATTAAAGGATCCTTGTGTGTCTGCGGATTCCTTACACTGATATTCTCGTTAAAGAACCCTTGCCCAAATCTATCTGTTTGCACATCCCATTCTTTAGTTACATTAATGTTCAAGTCATAAGGACTGCGAATAACAAATGTATTGCGTAGATAGTTTGATAGTCCCGGGCAACGCAAAAAGTCTGTTTTGTCTCTTTGGTTAGTGAGATATCGAAAAGCCGGCTCAGGTTCAAAATAAGTTATGTTAGGGTCATAACTTAATTGTTCTGTAAAGACTGGCATCCATTGTACTGTAATCATACAATAGTTATCTCGATAATTCTAACAGCATTTTATATTGATCCCAAGCCTTTTTAACAGCAGGATTACGATGCCTAACTTTATCGTCTTCTACTTCCTGCATATAGCGTTCCTTGTAATATCTAGATTCGCCTTCTAGTTGCCCGTACCAGCGATCACGTTCAACCAAATCTCTAAACTGATCTTGCGGCATGTAAATCTCTACCAAAGGCTCGCGTTCGATTTCTTGATCAAAAGGAATGCCACCGTCAATTAACCAATCTTGATAACGAATAGGCTTGGGTCTAGCATAAAGTTTGTTCTTGCTCAAACTTGCTTCAGCTTGATACTTTTTTAGAAACTGATTAGTTTCTTCCTGAGCACTTACAGTCTTACTGTAATCATATTGATAGTTATAATAGCGCGGCATCGGCCCACCTCTTAAATGCTTCTGGGTGTAATTCCTTTTGTATAAAATTGGAATCTTTATAGAAGTCTTTGGTTATTATATTAGAATTAAATTCTGTAGTCAAGTCAGGAGTAAGACCAGTGGCAAAGTAATCAACTAATTTTGATGCCAGTATCTTGTGATTGGTTAGACACAAATGGTTATATCTAAAATCCTTACCTTGAATAACGGATTGAAAGTCTCCACATACTTCGTTCTTACTAACAGACGATAGCGTTCCTCGGGCAAAACACAAATGTGGATATTCGTTTTCATTTATGTCCAAGTCAAAGGCTTTAATGATTAAAGGCTTGTGCCACCAACATCTATTGGCTAAACTATCTAACCAGCCCAGTCTGTTAATCATTGCTAGATTATCTAAATTATCATTTTGTACGTATTTGACGTATGATTCTAGCACACGACTTTCATCAGGTGTTAAAACATCTTTGTAATTGGCAACATAGATATTTGAATGTTCGGGTTTGTCTTTAAATAACCATCTGCGCCCAGGCTCTGTTAGAATCACAACAACCTTATCTTTTGGTGTAATTACGTGCCTGTAATGATATAGCTGTCCAAATATCCAATCTTGTCCGCAACCTGGTACTGCAACTATTCTAGGCTCATGACTAAACTGTTTGGCAGTAAAGGCTACCCATGTGTTTGGATTATCGTCGTTGCGATAAGCATAGCTATCTCCAAACACGCAAAAATTATTCATGACCATTTCAATAAAAATAAGTTGTAGTGCGCTTCACTTTTAAAAGCAATACAGCCTCCCAAGAACAATTCATGATTGTAAAATATCTTTACATCGAACTCTTTTTCAAAATGCGGAGTTATAATTTGATTATTAGGGATAGAATACTTATCTCGTACATATATTGATGCCCGTTGTATTTCATCTAAGCAATCGTGCATGGAAACAATTTTAATAGTCATGACCACCTCAATGCAAACCAGTTAGCATCCTTTTGATTCTTAAAATAGAATTCTGTGTAATTGTATTGATAAACAACATTCCATCGCCCCTTAAATGTGCCAAACTGTTCTCCTAGCCATAATTCAACCGGTGTGATGTCTTTAGTGTTGTCACTGTTTACTTTAACACGATACGGCCATAGTTCTTTCTTTAGTATTCTCATGACCATTTAAGGGTAAACCAAGTACCCCACCTTTCTTCATAAAATGTAAACTTTGTATAACGTGCCGTTTGTACTCCGTTCATCCAATCTTCTTCAGGGGGATGGTAGGCAAAATCAAAATCTTTACCTTGAACAAGACCTTGTTGTCGTAATTCCCTAACGATTTCCATCACTTCGACAGGTCCTTTATGTTTAAGATCAACTATGATAGCCATCGTAATTTAAACCAGTTAGCATCTTTACCTTCTTCGAATAGCCATACAAGTCCATGTGTCCACATGCGCCCTTTGACGTTAGTCTCTACCCACGTATCAACATGGTATCCTTCTTCCCAAGACATTGGATTCAGTACAACTTCGTGCCAGCCTAGATCAGTCAGCATCTCTCGGAGTATCTGTGCGTCCATTTCACTGGCCAGTTCCTGCGCTTTCTCGGCAAGTATCTGTTCTTGCAAGTCTCCGGACTTATCAGTTAATAGGCGCTTCTTTTTCATATGCTATTAAATCAAATGCTGTAGCGTACTGCACTTCCGGCTCCATGTGAAAGTTTGCCCGGCCCCAAACTACCCAAACTTTGCGTTTGAACAGCTTAGTCCTCCAAACATATTTGCCGCTAATAGTTTTAACTGGTAGCCATGCATAACACTCTGTCCACGGATAACAGTCTGCACCGTCAGTTATAATTGAGTATTCCATTACAATATTCTAAACAATGTATTACCAGCGGCCACATCGAAAGGAATGCCCCAGTCAGCTATGTGCTCTGCATCTGCTTTTTCATTTTGTCCTTGCCCAACACCAATGTAATACTTAAAATCCGCCATACCAGTTTGACGATATTCTTCTACTTGATGTTCTTGTACAATTTGAACAATGCCAACACAATGGTTTCCGGCGAACCAACGCATACCTGTAATCATGTTATCTCCACTTTAAAATAAACCAATCCCGATCTTTGACATCGCGGAACCAAAACTTACGATTATTCATGTACCAACGTTGTGCTGGCTCAGGCGCTTTTTCATCGCCCCACATTCTATCACCGCAAGAACCAAATGTATTCACACACCATGTTTCCATATCCAGCCAACTACCTCCTACGGGCTCGACACAATAGTACCTAGCACCGTAGACTCGACCTTCGCTTAGTACTAGATCTTCAATTGGCTGTCTGTTAAGATCTCTAATTAAACGATCGATAGCCTGTTGGCTGAGCATACTCTTGCCTACGTTTCTACCAGACCTAATAATCTTTAATTCTTTTGGATCCATACCAGCTATTGTAGCAACAAATTGTTTTTGCCAATCATGCATCTTCGTCCTTTGCCGGCTTAGGAATAGTGTCCATCCAACGAAGTATGAACCAATCTCGTTGTGCTTCTGTTTTAAAACTCCACAACCATTCATTCATTGCGTATCCGCAATGATTCTCTTTGGCCCATACAGACATTTCCTCGTAGAGTTCCGCAGGGATCTGTCCTTTTTCAAATCTAAGTCCAGGCAAGTTGAACATGCCAACTTTAACGTGTTCCATTATGATCCTTTGTAAGTTCTGCTACAAGTAAGAATCGTTCGTAGGCTTTACGAACACTAGGATTTTCTAGTAGTTTATCTGCTTCTAGTTGCATGGCTTTGACTGCTTCTTCGCATGCCTCTCTAGCACTAGGCCATTCTAGGCAACGAGCTTCCTCGCCCATTTCTTTTACTAGATTATCCCAAGCCTTACGTTGCCCTTCTGTGATAGGAGCACGTTTTGGACGTAGGTCACTGGCCTTCATCAAGGCGCGGCTGATTGTGTCTTCTGCTACACGCCCTGCGGCAATCATAGGAGCATAAGCAGGATCAATATTAAACCTACGACTACTACCTCCGGGATAAACCATAACCAAATGATTACCCTTTGGAAAGCTGTCCAAATAGTCGCTGTCATATTCCGAAACGGGCACATACTTTCTTCCGATTTTTTCATAGTAAATCTTTTTCGTCATGATAGACTTCCCACTTTTTACCAATATAGTCCCAATGTCTATTATCGTAAAGGTTAAAATCAATGTTGTAGCCTAAGAGGCCAAACTCTATTCGGAGACCTGCGTGGTCTTGTCTAATTGTACACGAACACTCAAAACAAATCAAGTCGTTGGTAGCCAATATCTGGAATTCCCAAAACTTGTTCTTAAAAGGTGTTGCGCCCGACCAACACTTTATATTTTTAAATCTATCGCTGAATGGATTAGTCAGCTTTAAGTTTATGAATAACATCTATTGCATCTCCGTATTGTAAAAAGAAAAGTGTAGCCCGTTTGGGATTTTTAATTAAAAGTTTACAGTTAACGCCTTTGGAACCGCCAGTAATTAAAAACCAATCTTTAAATTTGGTTCCTAAATACTTGTAGCACCAACTGTTTATATTGATGAGGTTAGGTCCCCAACTGTAATTGTCTTTCAATACAGCAATGCAATAGAACTTCTCCATATACTCGCGTATGTCTGGAGATGTTTCTATCTCACGGAGAGGATTGTACCTGCGATCCAGCATCGTGATCATCGCCTATAATTTTATCCAGCAGGTCATAATTTTCTTCTGCACGTAGGATAGCTTCATAGGCTTTCTTTAGTGCAGGATTCTCTTGGATGCGTTTTTCTCTGAGACGTTGACGATCACGTTCCTCCCGAGCCCAGTTTAGAATACTTTCTGCTTCTGCGTCTAGGGCAACGGTTGCATAACTCATACCCAGTTGTTTCCACATATTACCGTCGTTAACTTCCATGCAGTTCATATTTGGATTATAGCGCATCATACCTGCACCTGCCGAGCCCGGCGAGATATAAGGATCACTAGACGATCCTCCCTGCACCATAACGTATTTTCCGCCTGTAATGCCTTTAATCATTTAAACTCCCCATCTTAGTTTCCACCAATTGGCTTCTTTATCTGTAGCCAAATAGATTCTTGTATTCCATTCATTATATTGCCACGACCAAGGTATAGCTTGATTTACCTTGTGTACATGTTCCACTTCACATCCAGGCCCCCAAGTTTCCCAACACCAATTACGTGCTTCAAAAAACTTTTCAAACTGATTACTATTAAACTCTACAAGGAACTTATATGTTCCATGCCCTGTGTGACGCTTGTCTAGTTTTTTAATTTTCATAGAGATCCAAGGTGTGCTTCCAGCCATAGTTTACACTCTGGCCAGTTCTTGTACAAGAAAGCCCGACCACCTTGTCTTCGCCATTCGTCGTTATTACTGCGTCTGTCATCAATGAGTATGTCGTCTGGACTTTCGCATCTTACCCATTTATCGTGACTATACGGGCCAAAGAATACTGGAATACCAGGAAAATGTTTTTGCGCCCATTCGACTTTATCATGGAAGCTCCATGGCATGTCATTGTTATGAGGAACTGCCGTTAAAAAGAATAGTCCAACATTAGGATTTTTCTTTACGTATTCTTTACACCAATTGACTAAATCTACTGCGCCTTCTTTCAAAGAAAGTTTGCTGTACATACGTTGATCGTCTTTGAGACTGCGCCATTTATGTTCAGGCAGCATCTTTCCTTCCTGCCAAGTTGGTTCTTTGAGATATGCTCTTGCATAGCCCATCCAGTCGGCTACTACATCATCCATGTCTAAATATATGTTCATTGGTCGTATAATCCTGGCATTGTGTCGGGGTCATCTAATAGCCTATAAGGCCGATGCGGTTGTAATTCTTTAGTTTCTGGAACTACTATATCAAACGATATAGTGATCCGTACATGGTCTTTTTCATGTGCTTCTGTGTGGTGAGACAGGCAACTTGGCCAAAACGCAATTCTACCTGTTTTGGTTTCAATTTTTAATTGATTGCTTTCTTTTTCTAAAATGAAATTTGCGTTTGAATCTGTTACATAGATAGTACCGGCAAGATAGGCGTGAGCATCCTGTCCATGTGTATGCGGAGAGATAAAGTCTCCTTTGTGCAAAACGTTCGCCCAAGAATGAATATAAACCTTCCTACGCTGATAACCTAGTAATTCTAGATATTGTAAGTAATGAAGTCTAATAGATTCAAATAGTCTTTCGGTAGTTTGATTTTTTGGAAACCGTTTGAAGTCAGCTGGATCAGAGGCCAGTGGTGTGTCATCTATTAAATTATGTTGTTTCCATTGCTGTGTATATTCTAAAGGATCTAAAAAACTTTTAGGTACTTCTGATAAAAGAGATTCTTTTTTGATAATATCACGCTCAACTTCTCGAATATACTGCATTGCAAAACCTATTAGTCGCCTGTCTATATTATTAGCAACATAAACTGGAATGCTGAAATTTGGTGCGAACGGTGTCTGCGGGTCTGCCGCTTTAAAAAATACTAAGGACATAATTATTTTGAATTATCTAAAAGGTGTTGCTTGATTGTTTCCATTGTGGCGTTATCTGCCTCTCGATCATAAGCTAAGAAATGACCCATGAAATATCGATTAGGCAACGGAATATCCCATGCATGGGTAGCAGTTTTTGAAATATATTTATTAGTCAAACCTTTGATATATTCACAATCCTTAGCACCACCGTACCAATTGTCACCTTGACTGTTTATGGCAAGTACTTTATGTTTAACTTCTGTAACAGACAACAACATTGGTCCGCAAAACGGATAAATTGAGATCAGGGAATCAAACGGATGTTTATCCTGTGCCGCGAGATAGATTGCTGTTGTCCCGCCGTGGCTCCATCCTAGGAAGTTAATAGATCCGCTATGCCAAGATGATTGTCCAACAATCTTTGCAATATCAACCATTTCTTTCATTCGTTGAGCAGGATTGATTAAATTTCCATTTTGACAAATTGATTGATATCCCCGGGGTCCAAAACTATCAACTACAACAGAGTTATAACCAATGGATCGAAGATAACCAATCATTTTATCAGTTTGGCCTTGATGTATTCCGCTACAAGTATGAGCCAGGAGTACAGTTGGTGCCGGCTTACCAGACCACCAGTTGGCTTTATGAACAGAATAAGAGAGTTTATTTTCCGGAATATCGTTTGCCAACGCAAAAGAACTTCCAAAAACAAAGGCAAGTCCTGTAATTAGTTTGTTCATATATTCTCCAAATGTTTGCAATTACCGCGGAAAGTAAATCCAGGGCAGGTACAAGTTTTGGCTTCCGGGTCAACAAAATACTTGTTGCCTTTACTGCCTGCAACTTCAATTAGCTCTGTTTTAATTTCCAATTTAAAAGGATTCTTTTTTAACTCTTCGAATTTGCGTCCGCGCTTATCAATTGTGATTGGAGACTTAAAATAATACGGAGTTTTGGTACCAGCTCGTATATAAGCAACCATCTTGCTACCATCAAGAAGATAAGTATGGTTAGGTATATTATCTTTCCATTTTGTAATTTCTTTGTAAGCCTGCATTTGGGTAAGCCTTCGTGAGTTAACGATACCTAATTATATTACATTTTGGATAAGATGTCAAATCTTTTGACTATTTGTGGCAATTTAGTTACACTAGACTATCGAGAAAAATCATGAGAATTTTAGTAACTGGACACGAAGGCTTTATCGGCCGAAATATGACAACTTGGTTGCACCAAGAAGAAAATTGGGAAGTTGACGGTTGGGAATGGGACCCAGACGATTTTCCCGATGTGCGTGGATACGATTGGGTAATTCATTTAGGTGCAGTTGCTGATATGACAGATAACGATGTGGAAAAAGTTTTAACTCAAAACTTAGATTTCAGTCAAAGATTATTCGAAGTTTGTAATAAGGAAGGTGTTAACTTGCAGTATGCAAGTAGCAGTAGTGTATATGGAAATACTAAAGATTTTAGTGAGTACGCTCCTTGTAAGCCTCAAACGCCTTACGCTTGGAGTAAGTATCTATTTGATCGCTGGGTTTTTGATCAACCTTTAAATATCTATGTACAAGGTTTTAGATATTTTAATGTTTATGGTAAGTGGATGCACTTGCGTGGACATAGAGCCAATGCTATACATAAATGGAGGCAACAGGCTCGTAAGGAAGGTAAGATAACAGTCTGGGAAACAGCCGACCATGTTTATCGAGATTGGACATGGGTAGGAGATGTTTGCAGACTACACATAGATTTTATTAAGACAGTAAACGGTAGTGGTATTTGGAATGTGGGTTCTGGATTGCCACATAGTTTTTTAGATATAGCAGAAGAAATTGCTGAACAAGAAGGAGTAGAGATAGAAACTATTCCAGTTCCTGAAGAAGAAAAGGAACGTATGCGTAATCGTACTTGTGCCGATCTAACTAAGCTAAAAGAAACTATTGGTAAACGACAATGGTTAAATGTATTTGAATGGTTAAATCAATGACAAGATTAGAAGGTATAGTCGAAAAAGGTTGGGGAGGAGAATACATCTTTGCAACTAATGACAAGTATTGCGGCAAGATGATGTATTTTAAGTCCAATGCTAAATTTAGCATGCACTTCCACAGCGAAAAAGATGAAACATGGTGTATACTGCATGGAAAGTTTCTCGTGCATTATATTGATACAAAGGATGCTAGTCGTCACACTAAAGAATTAAACGAAGGCGATACTTGGCATAATCCTCCTTTGCTGCCTCATCAGTTAGAATGTTTAGAAGAAGGGGTAATTGTCGAAGTTAGTACACCAGATAGTGTAGAAGATAATTATCGTGTTGCACCAGGAGATAGCCAAAAATGAAACGTGTAATGGTCAACGGAACATTTGATATACTCCATCGAGGACACCTAGATCTTTTACGCTATGCTCGACAGCAAGGGGATCAGCTATTAGTTGCAATTGACACAGATCGCAGAGTCAAAGAACTAAAAGGCTCACAGCGTCCTATTAATAATGAAGCTGACAGAAAGCTAATGCTACACAGCTTACGAGACGTCGATATTGTCATGTTATTTGATACTACCGAAGAACTTATCCAAATAATGGAAGATTTTAAACCAGATGTTTATGTCAAAGGCAGCGACTGGAAACATGACAAGGGCTCTACGGCAGAACAATATTGCAAGAAAGTGATTTATTATGACAGAGTTGGTGACTACTCAACAACAAAAACAATTCAAGATATTATTAATAGGGGATAATTGCGTTGACATTTATCAATACGGAACGGTTGATAGATTAAGTCCTGAAGCCCCTGTACCTATATTTGTTCCCACACACAAGGAAGAACGAGAAGGTATGGCTGGCAATGTTTGTGCCAACTTAAAAGCCTTGGGCTGCGAAGTAAACCTAGTATGCGGTAGTGTTAGTCGTAAAACTAGACTTATCGATAGCCGTAGTCGTCAGCAAATACTACGTATGGATCAGGATCAAAAATCTGTCCCTATAGTTAATGTGGACCCAACAGGATATGATGCTATTGTTATCAGCGATTACAACAAGGGAGTTGTCAGCTACGAACTAATTGAAAAGTTAATTCAATCTAGACTCCCTGTGTTTATAGATACAAAGAAAACAGACTTAGCACGTATGCAAGGTGCGTGGGTTAAGATTAACGAATTAGAGTTTAGTAAAATAAAATCAAGTTGTACAGGTTTAATTGTAACTTTGGGAGATAAAGGAGCAGTCATTCCTCATCACGAAGTAAACATGCTAGCACCAAAAGTAGAAGTAGTAGATGTTACTGGAGCTGGGGATACATTCTTGGCCGCACTCGCCTACAAATGGTTAGACACTGGCAGTATAAATGCTGCGTTATTTTTTGCTATCGAAGCATCTTCTGTAACTGTACAACACTTTGGCTGCTATGCACCTACATTGAGTGAAATACTATGAAAATAATGATAACAGGCCATAAAGGCTTTATAGGCAAGAACCTAGTTAATTACATAAAACAAAATACAGACTGGAAAGTTGATACATATGAACCAGGTGACGAACATCCCGGAGTTATAGATTATAATTGGGTTATACACCTAGGAGCAAATAGTTCTACTACTGAAAGAAACGTTGATAGTATCCTAAGACAAAACTATGATTTTACCGTTAGACTGTTTGATGAATGCAAAACATTCGGAGTTAATTTTCAATTTGCTAGCTCTGCCAGTCTATACGGATTAGGTACAGAGTTTACAGAAACATCACAGGTAGACCCAAGGAATCCGTATGCATGGAGTAAGTACCTAGCTGAAAGGTATATTGTAGAACATACTGGTGGT
>JACCDO010102869.1_pt1 | contig 25090 bp, 18 predicted proteins | sample 7446101 | NCBI WGS metagenome assembly JACCDO01 (sample SAMN15323440, study PRJNA562643) | freshwater metagenome | isolation source: river surface water | place: USA:Blue River Watershed | collected 2017-08-16 | reverse complement strand
TTCCGCTGTTAAAAATAATTGTATTTGAATATTTTGATTCAATACCCGTACTAAAACTAGTCACGTTAAAATAGTTATCGCCAGATAAATAATTAATAGTTATGCTGGTTATTGTATAGGCAACAATCTTGATAGGTTTATTATTATTATAAATAATAAATTCAGAAATGGGAATACAAATATTGTTATTATATGTCCAAGAAAGAGTTACTGTTGTCTCTGTAAATGAGTCAAGAGATAATACAGGTGCGTCCGGTTTAACTGCGCTGACAAATTCTTTATATCCTTGAGGCCATTTATTGGTGCTATTATTCATAACGTATCGCTGTTTTGGAAACCACGATTGAATCTTTGTATTCCAACATAATTCAATAGGAGTTCCAGGAACATCAGAACAATAAGATGGATTACAAATGGTGGCAGAAGGTATGGTTTTTTTCAAAATTTCACCTGTACATGGATTCGCATAACTTCCGCAAACCAAATTACCTCCATCCTGTAAATAATTACTTGAACAATCAAACGGATTAGGAACATTATATTGATAAGGACCAGATATATTGTTGGGAGCACCAACAATTTCATTTGGAAAGGGGATTTCAGTATAATTTACGCGCAACAATCCGGTAGTGTTTGGATTAGTATATTTTTGGGTTTGTGTGGCAAATACCTTTGTCCTATTTGGACCAATACATTTGGCAATTTGCGAATATTTTTGTCTTTTGGTTAATCGTAAACTGTTTCCTTTGTACTGTAGAATATTTCCCTTGTACAATAATTTTGCCTCATATTCAGCCTGCGCTAAAGATACAGTTTGATTGGTTAACGGTATATAGGCAGAAGTATAAGAATCGTTTGGTAATATATATGTACATGGATTCTGAACTCTAGACCATGCTCTTGGTGGATTAGGTAAATAATTTGTCATCTACTATATACACATTATTTAATTTTATCATAAATAATGTATAACTTGTGTAAAATATTGATAACTCAAATCTAATATTTACATACTAGGTGCGCTTGGGTTATACGTATCCCCGGCCCCGTAAAAGAACCATCTTAGTGACAAATAATCAAAGAATTTATCATCCATACCAGTAGAACCTATCATCTTGGTATTTGGACCTTTCTCGGATATTTTTTGTATGGCGGCGGTGCCCAACGCATAATTGTAATACCATAAATTAGAAATATAACCGTTAAATCCACCATTCATGGCTACATATACATCGCCATAATTTTGTTTTGGTATGCCAACCAAATTGACACTTCTGGCAATTGTTCCATTTACATATACATCAAGTGTAGTATTTTGACATCTAATAATGACATTTACCCATTTATTCAACGGTATATCAGGAATAGAGATTTCTTCATTAATAACATTAAATGTATTCATCATCACGACTAATGTATTTGTATTAGGAGCAATATACAAACCAGGAGCGTTATTCGGATATATTAAACCATTTTCTTGTAAATTACTATTGCCTTTGCTAAAAATATGTTTATACGTAGACGAAGAAGATGAGCTATTTAAATTATTGATTAATAACCATACCGACCATGTAAATTCAATACCATCCGTCGCATTTACCGATCTATAAATTGTAACGGCTCCATTGTTACTAGGGTCTTGTTGAAAAACAATTTGTTGCGTTGCGTCAACCATTCCATCTATTAGATGCGGAGACTCGCTTGGTTTAAATGCGTTACCAAGAATGGATATACCCACTCTTAATAATATAATAAATCCAAAAATTACTAACAATAAGAAGGCTAATTTTGCTACTAAACTATTTGATTCTAAAAATTCACGGGTTCCAAAAGTTCCTTTATTTGATGTTGAAAATGAATTAAATACTCCGTTATCACTCATTATATATATTAATTAAATAAGAAAATTTAATAAGTTAAATAGTTAAATAACTTGTTAAATAAAAATTAATCTAATAAAATGTCCTTATATAGTTACACTACTTTGAGTAGTTCCGTTTTCAACTAAAGAGATTTGAACTTGGTAATTATTAAACATACTAGATAATCCATTAGAATATCCGCGGGTATAAATATTCCATGCCTCTTGAGGATTAATAGAATTAGGATAATATTGGAAGTTAGATGTCCAACCTTCAAAACCGCCTAACGGTGTAACATAAATGTCCGCACTATTATTTACACTAGCAACGCCTGGTAATAAACATGTTCTAACTAATTTACCGTCAATGTAAATATCCATTGATCTGCCATACACACTGACTAATAAATTGACCCATTTTTGAATAGGAACATTTGCTACAGAACATGTGTGAACAACAGTGGATCCTCCAGTGGTGGTTGGTTCTTGATCGGCGCCAGGATAACATCCTAAAGAAACAGAAATGTTATTTTCTACGGCGCCTAAAACAACGGCTGGACAAGGGTCTAATCCATTAATACCATCAACGGAACCAGAACCATCTTTACTAGGCGCGCCCATTCTGCCAAAGATTACCTTTTGTTCACCATAACGATAATTCCAGTTGTTCACGTAAAACCATATGGAATATGCGAAATTAGAAGAAGGGACATCGGTGCCATTTGTTGCTAAAGAGGAGGCACTAATTGTGGAAGCGGTTTTACCATCTTGAGTGGTTAAAAGTGTATACGGATCTGTAAAAATATATTTGATTAACATATATAAAAGAACTATCACAACTATAGTAATTACAATACTTAAAGGACTCATTGTATAATATAGACTTAGAAATTTTCTACGTATTTTGATAAAAATACAATTGCCGGACGAATTTACAAACTTAATTTACAATTTTACTAAATTAAGTTTCTTGATTTATTGAATAACTGTTTTGCTTGACTCACTAACCGTTTCCAGATTTTGTCTTACTATTGTTTTATTAGATTCATTTAGAACTGGCGGAGTTTTCGTTTTAACCATATTGTATAAATAATAAATATTGGACGAGGTTAATGGTTTATTAAAATAAACAACGTTACAAATACCACCCTTAATGCCTTGATCTTCTCCTATAGTTAAATTGTCATAGTTATAATATGGAACAACATTTTTATCAGATTTCACCAATTCACCATTTAAAAATATATCTAAAACCCCGCCACTGTAGTTAATAATGATATTATTCCATTTTTGTAATAACATATTTTCATTCTTGTAAAGAATACGATTACCATTTTCATCAAAATCTATCAAATGATTTTTGTTTATTTTCTTCAAGTCTTTTTGTTGCATAGTAACCATTAATGTGTGTGTTTCTCCATTATAAAGGACATTGGGTTTATTACCAAAATTCAATAAAGAGGTATATTTGGAATAAGACGCACTGGTATTTGGTGCTGCTGAATCTAAAAATACCCAAAATGAGATAGCATACTGGTAATCAAATGTGTCGCTGCCGTTTAATTCTTGATATGTTCCTAATGAATACAACGAATCTGTATAAACCGGTTTATTTAACAATTGTTTTCCACCTTGAATATTTATAGTATTGAATAAAGAGGGCATTTCATAGTACCCGACCAATAATATAATGGCCAATATTAGCATCATAAGTGAACCTGCGTCAGAACCATAATATTCGCCAGCTATAATTTTACCCGCCGAATCAAAAATACCACTGAATATACAAGGAATATAAAATATAAAACTTGTTATCAATGAGAAAAACGCATTCTTCTTGGAATTTCCTACTGGAATTTTTACATATATTGTTTTATATATCAATCCTAATACTAGAATAATTATTAATAAATTTAATACAAAACTTACGATACTTGAGTTGCTGGATAAATGGTGTAAATTATAACTAAACCAATATAAAATTAATGCCACTAGAACGATTCCGAATAAAACTAATAATGACCTTTTAAACAAATTTATTTTGTTCAAGGCAATTGAACTATCATATATTTCGGGAAATAGATTTGAAAATAATAGTATACCCCATAAACTACATATGAGTAAAACTAAAATACTGGCGGTTCCTAGCTTATATTTATCTTTAAAAATATCGGCACCACTAGTAGATGATATAATTACAATTGTTAAAATAAATAATACAAACCCAATGCTACCATAAGTGGATACGCTTCTGAAATTATCAAAAAAATTTGTTTTCTGTCCACTATTCGCCGATTTGTCTGGCAAAGTTAAAACAATAATTAAATATAGAAAGGTAAAAACAGTTATTAGAATGGTTAGTAACAATGAGTAGCCAAAATATTTTTGAACGAGTCCTCCAGGATCTACATTATAGTAGATGATGAATATTGTAATCATGCAAAAAAACATGATTAATGTTTTGATTCTTTCATAATTTACATTAAATTTTTCATTAAAATTATAGGTAGAACTTTTATAAAACATAAATGCTCCTAGAAGCATTGTGATTGGAGTAATTATGTAGGCATAATCATTTAATGTATTTTCCGGCATTAAATTGAAGAATAAAATTAGAAAAATCACATAAAATATTAAATAAAATATATTATTAATTTCACCTAATAAGGTTTTAACTGCTTCAAAATTTGGAACAAATTGTATACAAATTCCGAGTATTAAAATTGTGAAAAATAAAATAATGAATACATTGCTCTCAACATTTTTCTTAACTTTAAATATTACAAAGAATAAAACAAGTATTAAACAAAAGATTAAAAACATGAATGGAAAATAAACTTTTGGTGTCTTAATTTGTTGTATAACATTACTACTATTACTACTATTATTATTCATATATTACTATATATGAATATTATTTTGTTGTATTTTGTTGTATTTTGTTGTATTTTTATATTTGTTATTGTCATTTGAATAAAATGTCGTTCGCATTACATATTTTCACTTGCGGTCTTTCTTCCATGACAATTACGACACAAGGCTATCAAGTTTTGAACATCATTTCCTCCACCATACTCTAATCGTAATTTATGATCAATTTCAAATGTATGATCCAGTTGTGCTTTACAATGCCCGCATTTCCAATTTTGATTTGAAGCAACATATTTTTTTTTCGTTTCGCTTACCGAACGCTTGGTGCCATTTTTCCCAGAACTCATTATTCTTCTATCCCCGCAAAATCCAGGACTCATATTAGAAGGGTTTATCCCGTTAAATGATTCCATAAAACATTCATTATCGTCTTCATTTTTAGACGTAAAATCTATAATAGGACTCAACATATCCATTGAAGTTTTGTCTATGGGCATAAATTTCACAAAATTATTGGCATATAATAACATGTTTTTTCCTTGATGTGGATTTTTTTTTAATAATATATATATACCTACTCCAAGGGCTACATAAAAAATCATTTTATAATATTTCTTAAATGACATTAACATTTTTGTATATTTTCCATCAGCGTAAGCATTGTATACAAAAAATGCCGTTAATCCTAATACAAATATTTCTAATCTCATATATATATTATTAAATATTTCTATTATAAAAAACTTTACAATTCAATTATATTCAATTATATTCAAATGAATGAAAATATAATTGAAAAAGTGGACTACTACTATTTTATATTTCTTATGTGTTTGTCATATTTATTGACCATAAGCTCCTTGTAATTGAGTGTTTTTTAACATCTTTTTTTGAGATTCAGGCATGTCATAAATGTGAACCATTGCCAAGACAATAATAATATATGGTAATAAAACTAAAAACCACGATAATGTTCTTAATCCTTTAGAACATAACCACCCTAAAACATATGTCCAGATAAACGCAAAGAATAACTTCGCTACTACTGCCATTACATGTGCGCCTCTAAATAAGGCAACAATGGAAGCTACAACGGCAATTGCGAAATAAATTTTTGCAGGGGTACAAAGTTTACTAAAATCCTTGTTCATTATACATTATTACTATATTTTTTATTTTATAACTAAAAAAACCGGTTTTTTAAATCGTTTTTGTTTAGGTCTACGTTTAAACGAAACCTTTGACTTTTTCTTGTATTTTCTAGTTTTAATACCACTACCTTTGTCTTTTGAATATTTTGTTACATTATGTCTTTTATCCCTTTTACTAAAATTCAAATTTATATGGTAAATGATTCTCTCCATTTCATTAAATTTACTTAATAATTCATCTTTATTTATAGCCTCATCCGATGTTGAATATAAATTTATGAATATATTTTTAAGTACTTCAAATAATTCATGCTCTTTATCACTCAATTTATTGTAATTGTCATATAATAATTCCAACATTGGAAAATATACGCTTATGAACCCCCATACATCCACATTTTTAATAAAAACATTATCTAAATATTTTCTCAAGTGAACATTTCCATTTTTACGAAATTTTGTATATTTAATTAATATACGAACAATATAGTTTATAATATATGGCATTGTAAATTCCGTTTCTATAACTTTTGGTTTGCTATGTAACGGAACATTTACTAAACTTTTACTAAATAATATATACATAATTTCATTTATAAATTTGTAGTGACCTGCGCCTCTTTCATTCATCCAACTTGTAATGTAATCCAAAACAAATGGTTTTAAATACTCTTCGTCCTTATATCTTCCATCATTTTTAATAAATTCACTGTATTTTTCTATAAAATAATCTGTAAAAATAATTACTGAAAACGGCACGTTAAATTGAAATGGTCTATTTCTCCAAACGTTTGGAAATGGCTCATCGTGAAACGGTTTATATTCGGTAGACAACCCCCAATCTATTAATCTTGTTTTTAATTCTGGCGTGGATTCGTCTACTAAAACATTGGAATCTTTGATGTCAGAATGAAAAATATTTTTAGAATTCATAGGGATAACACCATTTTTAAATAATTGAATTAGACGTTTATGTAAAATATATAGCTTTTTAAAAGAACCATTTTGATAAATATAATCGTCTACTGCCAAACCTCCTTTTGGCATATTTAATAACATTAATTTATCATTATTATCATTGATATTTTGTTTTGTAATGTTTATTTTTGACAAGGCAGAACATTTTTTTGAATAATTTGATAAATCTGTAGCGGTCATTTTAGCTGGTTTACACAATGTTGTATCATATATCAAATAGTAATCTTTATAATCCGGTATGGTGTCTAATTTCTCTTTGAAGATATTAATTTCTTCATACTCTTTTATAGCGTGTCTTTCTGTCATTAGTTTGGAAACTTTATTTTTCTCTCGGTGTTTTTCCCCTTCGCATTTTAAGGCGGGTGAAAATACACAACCGAAACCACCCGACGCTAATACATTACCGCCAGTATTATTTTTACGTGTTGTTTTATTTTCATTAGGTTTATTTTCATTGGTCATAGATAATTATATAATATATACAATTATTTTATTTATCATATAGATAATATATTGCTCCTACAAAACCAACTATTATTCCACAGTATACTAACTTTCCCCTTATCTTATAATATTGAGAAAGTTTCTCATCATGTGTTTTATATTCATCATAATATTTTACAAAAAATTCGTTTAGAGTAATCTGTGGCTTTTCTAGTTTCTCGTTTATCTTATTATGAATAAAATGCATCCACCGAACAAAAGAGTCGCGATTATCTAAATAGGAAGTTATTGGATATTTATCAATCAATTTACTAAATTCACTTGAAATTTCTTCCACCGGCAAAAATAACGGTAAATTTTGAATAAATTCATAATATTTCTTTTTTGTTACCGCATTTGGATGATGCGGATAAGTCATTGCTAATGTATGTAAAAAGAACCAATAATGGGGTCCCCATATTTTTGGATCTAGATATATAGTTGCGTTAGGCATTAATATTTTGAATTATAAAAATATTAATAAATAAACTAGTATTATTATTTAAACATATCTCTATAAGAATAGTAGCGTATTTAGATTATGAATAAAACTATGAATATATGTAATAATTGTGGAAAGCAAGGGCATTTGTTTCACCAGTGTAAATTACCAATAACTAGTTATGGTGTGATTGTATTTAGATCTAGCAATAAAGGCTTACAGTTTTTAATGTTACGACGTAAGGATAGTTTTGGTTATATTGATTTTATCAGAGGTAAATATTCCCCTTACAATATTTACCAATTACAAAATATTGTAAATGAAATGTCCGCATCAGAAAAAAACAGAATTTTAACTGAGCCCTTTACAATCTTATGGAATGAAATGTGGGGCGAAACTACAAATTCACAATATAAAAATGAAGAATTATTGTCTTCTAAAAAAATGGATACAATTAGAGAAGGTATTGTTTTAAATAATAATGAATGTGTGTGTTTAAAAGATATTGTAGATAGAAGTAATACTAGATGGGAAGAAACTGAATGGGAATTTCCAAAGGGACGACGTAATTATAAAGAAAAGGATTTAGAATGTGCTTTGAGGGAATTTGAGGAGGAAACAGGTATTTTATCGTCTAGAATTACAATTGTAGAAAATATATTACCTTTTGAAGAAATATTTATCGGAACAAATCACAAGTCTTACAAGCACAAATATTTTTTGGCATACATGAGTGATTCAGAAGATTATTTGGAAAATTTCCAAGTTACCGAAGTAAGTAAACTAGAATGGAAAACAATTGATGAATGTTTAGAAGCTATAAGACCATATAATTTAGAAAAAAAGGAATTAATATCAAATATTAATAAAGTATTACAAGAATATAGATTATATTCATAATATATAGTATTATGATAGAATATTCAGAAAAACATGCGAATTCAGAAAAACCAAACAACGAAAAAAATATAAGTAATGAAGAAAATATAGATGAAAAAGGTAATTATCCCCAAGATAATCAAAAAATATCCAATCCAACAGAAACATCTATATCAAGCGATGATATTTCGGATGAAATAGAAAAACCACAATCTAGTAATGAATTATCATCTATTCATACGTCGGAACCTGTATCCAGCGAAAATATAAAAATAAATATGAATGATCACATTACAGAAGATTTAAAAAATGCCTTTGAAAAAATTGATTGTAAAGACGAGAATTATTATTCAAATGATTGTAATAAATTTTTGTTAAAGAAAGAATTGATTGAAAGGGAATATTTATCTGAACATTCCGAGGAGGCGCCTTTTTTATATCCTAATCTGAATGATGCGGAATTTAATATTAAAATCGCCAGTAAAAAGGAATTTAGCGATACAAAATATGATGGTGCGATTCATGAAAATATTAAAGAACATGCGGATCTTTTGGCTAAGGCCGATTTTGAATTACAACCACATCAAGCGTTTGTTAAAAATTTCATGTCTTTTCAGACACCGTATAGCAGCTTATTGCTATACCACGGCTTAGGTACGGGGAAATGCCACGCCAAAGGTACACCAATTATAATGTCAGACGGAACCGTAAAATTAATTGAAGATATAAAAGAAGGGGAATTGTTGATGGGAGATGATTCTAGACCTAGAACAGTTATATCTTTAGCACGAGGTATAGATAAAATGTATGATATTATACCTACAGAGGGTGAAAAATATACTGTCAACCAAGAACATATTTTATGTTTACGTGCGTCAGAAAAGTGTGAAGGTCTAAATAATTATACCACAAATGATAATATTGTAGAAATTTCAGTGAAAGACTATTTGGAATTACCAGAACATACAAAGGCTTTGTTAAAAGGATATAAAGTTTCGGTAGATTTTCCTGAAAAGGAAGTACCAATAGATCCATATCTATTTGGCAGTACACTAACTGATAACATTCCTCTGGTTTACAAATGCAACTCTAGAGTCAATAGATTAAAACTATTAGCAGGATTATTAGATAGTAATGGTAAGTTGAATAAAAACGGTACAGGATTTGAATTTATACAGAAAAATGAATCATTGTTGGACGATGTTACTTTCTTGTCTAGAAGTCTAGGGTTTGCTTGTTATAAAACAAAACAAGAATGTAAAATACATATTTCTGGCAATGATCTAACGGAAATACCATTAAAACATATTATGTCTAATTTGGATCCGCAACACCATTCCCTTAGACCTTTGAAAACCAATGGTGCTTCGCTGAACGTAGATGAAGATCTATTAGTTACTGGAATAAAAGTAGAATACTTAAAAGAAGATGAATATTATGGGTTTACTTTAGACGGCAATTGCAGATATTTGATGGGAGATTTTACAGTAACGCATAACACTTGCAGCGCAATTGGTGTGTGTGAAGAAATGCGCGATTACATGAAACAAATGGGTATTAATAAAAGAATTATTATTGTGGCTTCTGAAAATGTCCAAGACAACTTTAAACTTCAACTATTTGACGAGAGAAAATTGACATTGGTTGACGGACTGTGGAATATCCGTTCTTGTACGGGAAACAAATTATTAAAGGAAATAAACCCAATGAGTATGAAAGGTATGACTAAGGAAAAAGTCATTAGTCAGATCAAGAATTTAATAAATACTTATTATATTTTCTTAGGTTATGTTCAATTTGCGAATTATATAATTAAAACGATGAATTATGATGAAGAAGTCCAGAAACAAGGTTTTAAAAAGACTATGGAAGCTTTGGAAAAGGATAAGAAAAAGGAAAAAACTAAAATTCAAATGCTAAAAGATGTTAAAATTCAGTTAAATAGTAGAATTATAAAACGTCTACAAAATGAGTTTGACAATAGATTAATCGTCATTGATGAGGTTCATAATATTCGTAAAACAGATGACAATGAAAATAAAAAGGTTGCCATCAATTTAGAATTGCTAGTAAAGTCTGCCAGAAACATGCGATTTTTATTATTGTCCGCTACGCCAATGTATAATACGTACAAGGAAATTACATGGTTATTAAATCTCATGAATACTAATGACAGAAGAGGGCGTATTGAAGTAAAGGATATTTTTGATAAAAATGGTAATTTCAAGAAAAATGGTGAAGAAATATTAATTAGAAAGGCTACTGGTTATATTTCATTTGTGCGTGGCGAGAATCCATATACATTTCCATATAGAGTATATCCAAGTGAATTCGCTAAAGAAAACACTTTTCCTGCAATTCAATATCCATCTTACCAAATGAATCTTAAAAAAATAAAACATGAAGACAAAAAACGCGTTTTAAGTTTATATTTAACCAAATTAGATGAATGTAAAAATTGTGGCGTTTGTCAATATTGCGCATACAAATATATTATTCACACGTTAAGAAATAAGAAATTTTCAATTACGACTAAAACCGGTGTTGTAAGAGATATGCCTGATTTTGAAAACATGGAATCATTTGGTTATACATTATTACAGACTCCGTTAGAATCACTCATCATTTCTTACCCAGTGACTGGTTTAAAATCAATATTGGATGATATGCCTGATGAAAATAAATCCGATGATTTTTCTCCTAGTTTTTCAGAATCTATCGTGGTAGAAAATGAACCAGTTCCCGACGATAATCCTGGTCCAGTAGAAGAAACAGAAGAAGAGGAAATTGACGAAACTGCTAGCACATTTGTAAAATCAAGCAAAGGTGGAAGCAGTAGTAGAGATAATTCTAGTTTATCTAGAAGAGAATCTCGTGTTAATTTAGATCCTCACCAATTAACAGGTAAAATCGGTTTAGAACGTATGATGAAATTTGTGGATGAAAAATCTCCTCCTGTAAAAGGTGAATTTGAATATAAGAAGGCGACGTTGGATAATTATGGTAAAATTTTTGCCCATAATAACATTGGGAAATACAGTGCTAAAATAAAATGTATTTTGGATAAAATTATGAATTACGAAACGGGGAAAGTATCCGAAGGCATTATTTTGGTATATTCCCAATATATTGACAGTGGTTTGATACCAATGGCATTGGCGTTAGAAGAAATGGGTTTTACTAGATATGGAGACGGTGCGAAACCCCTTTTTAAACATAGACCAAGCGAAGTAGTTGATGTTAGAACAATGAAGGAACCTGCCGATAAAAAACATTTTATGCCTGCGCGTTATGCCATGATTACAGGTGAAACGCGATTATCGCCAAATAACGATTTTGAAGTAAAAGGATTAACCGATAGTGATAATAAAGATGGAAATAAAGTAAAGGTGGTTCTCATATCTAAAGCCGGTTCAGAAGGTATTGATTTTAAATACATTCGTCAAATACATATATTAGAACCTTGGTATAATATGAATCGTATTGAGCAAATTATTGGACGTGGTGTGCGTAATTTATCGCATAAAGACTTGCCTTTTGAAAAACGCAACGTGGAAATATTTATGTATGGAACTATTTTGGGAAACAATGAGGAAGAAGCCGCGGATTTATACGTGTATCGTGTTGCCGAATACAAGGCTGTTCAAATTGGCAAAGTTACTAGAGTTTTAAAGGAAACAGCTGTAGATTGTATTATTAATCATGACCAAACCAATTTTACACAAGAAAAATTAGACCTTTACTTGAAAGAGCCAATTATTCAAGAATTATCTACTGGAGAGGTATTGAAAGAGTTTAAAATTGGAGATGCACCATTTTCACCGGCATGTGATTACATGGCATCTTGTAATTATAATTGTAGACCAGACAAAGACATAGACGAAGGTGATTTAAATGAAGATACTTATAATGAAAATTTTATCATTATGAATTCTGAAAAAATCTTACAGCGTATTAGAATGTTGATGAAAGAGGGTTTCTTTTACAAAAAAGATATTTTATTAAAGGCTATTAGAACACCAAAGGAATACCCATATGTTCAAATTTATTCGGCATTAACCCAATTAATTGAAGACGAAAATGAATTTATTATGGATAAATATGGCAGAAATGGTCGTTTAATTAACATTGGCGATTATTATTTATTTCAACCCGTGGAGTTGAGAGACAAAAACGCGTCTATTTTTGAGAGATCTGTTCCAATTGATTATAAACACGACGTGATTAAATTTGAAATTAAAAAAAATATAAGTAAACAAGCCATTGATAAAAATATTCAAAAATTTATAAATAATTCCGATTTTGAATTCCAAGAAGGTAAAAAGGTTATACAAGAAATGCAGACGAATTTTGATATCACCCGTGAATATACCAAACAAGCCAAGGTTCCGCGAGGCGACGATAATTGGTTTAAACATTGTGGTATAGTTATACGAAAAATGTTGAAGGAATATCCTGACACGAAAAACGATAATTTATTAATAAAATTCTTAGTGGCTCACATGATTGAAACGCTATTATTTGAAGATAAATTAGCCATCATGAATTATTTGTATTCGTTAACAAGTATCAATCAGGGAACTGTTGAATGGTTTTCAAAGGATTATTTTGAAACAAATAGTATTACCACCCCCAATTTCACAATATTTATAATGTATAACTTGAATAAGCGAATGATTATGATATTGAATGAAAATAATAAATGGGTTGAGGCTGAACCAGAAGATCAGAGAGAAATCGCAACAACTAAGGAAGTAAAGGAAATACTAAACATGAAACCCGATGAATATAATAAAATCATTGGATTTATTGGATACGAAAAAAGTAACCGTTATTTTGTTTTTAAAACAAAAGATATGACTTCAAAACGCGATACAGGTGCTAGATGCGACGAAGCAGGAAAGGACAAAACGATTAGTAAAACAAATGAGATTATTGGTGAAACAAAATTTACAAAAGAAAACACAAAAATTATAAAGGATACAGATGGAACTGTTATTCAAGAAGCGATTGGTCAAACGGAATTATGTGTGTTTCAAGAATTTATTTTGAGATTTTTTAATGCGATTAAAAAGAATGACAAAAAATGGTTTTTATCACCTGAAATGGCATTATGGCACAAAATGTATACCGTTTTTGTCTAAATGACATAATTTAATTGTGTTTTCTGCGTTATTTTTATTTTTTTGTAAAAATTATTTTATAAAATAAAAATAATTGAATGAAAAATAGTTAAAAGATAATATGTATAATATATAATGGAAGCGGTATCTAAACCAACACAACAGAAAAAAAGAAAAGAAACACGATTTCAAACCGTTTATTCTAGATGTTTAATCACTAGAAAAATTGTTTTGCCTATTACTACTATTGGTAAAAATTTAAAAGAAAATATTGAAGAAAATATTAAGGCAAATTTTGAAGGAAAATGTGTTGTAGAAGGATATATAAAACCGAATTCATCAAAAATTATTTCATATTCTAGCGGAATTATTCAACGTGGAAATAATGTTTTATTTGATATAGTATTTGAATGTGATGTTTGTTTTCCAGTTGAAGGTATGCTTATAAATTGTGTTGCCAAAAATATCACCAAGGCAGGTATTCGTGCTGAAAGTGATTCGGATGTCCCATCACCAATTGTTGTATTTATTGCCAAAGATCACCACTATTCAGCGCCTCATTTTGCCGAAGTAAAGGAAGGTGATAAACTTACAGTAAGAGTTATTGGACAACGTTTTGAATTAAATGATAAATATATTTCCATAATTGGTGAACTTGTTAAAGAAAAAGATTACAGTCAATACAAACCAGCAGCTAAACCAAGATTAGTAATTGAAGAATAAAATATAAGAACAATATTATTATAAGTTTAATTGTAATATTATTCTAATTGTAATATTATTCTAATTGTAATATTATTCTAATTGTAAAAGTTTTATAATTAGAATTATTTAGAAAATGTATATAATCCACCCGAATCCTTTGTAAAAATATATACGCTTCCCTTTTTATTTTCCATAAGAACATTTATTTTTTCTTTATCTGGTGTCATTACCATGTCGGTGATAACAATATCAGAAATAAACGCAGACATTCTATTATCCCTGTCCGGAACATAAATATACATTACCTTTTCATTTTCATCATTATGTGTACTTTTGATTTCTTTGTTTGTTCTTTCCAAAAAACACGAACTATAACAGTCTATTCCATCTTCCATTATATGTAAGACAACTAATTATTTTTTTAAGTAGTAATTATTACTTAAAAACATGTGTATATGTAGTATATAATTTAAAAATGGAGGTAGTAATTTCTACAAATGAAGTCAATAATTTTTCGGTAAGTGAATTAAATTACGTGCGAGAAAATATTGAAAACATGAATAAATTTAATCAAATAGAGGTTCTTAGAATACTCAGTAAACATTCAAACGTAATTTTAAATGAAAATAAATATGGCGTTCATATTAATTTATCAGAGCTACCAAAAGAAATTATAGATGAATTGACTAAATATATTAAATATGTAAATGCACAAGAGATGAATCTTGGTAATGTTGAAAAGCAAAAAGAGGCTTATAGAAATACATATTTCTCAAAAGATATTAAAGATAACAGCAAATTATTAATTAACAAGTAAAGATGATATCGTATAATGATGTATTAATTGATTTACAAGATTATATGTTAAATAATGAAAATATACAAAAATCTATCCAATATAAACTAAATTATAATAAAAATACGGATGGACGAAATAAAAATGACTCTCAAATCAGAGACAAAACACAAAAGGGTTCATCATTGTATATTCCAAATTTACCAGATAGTTTATTTTGGTGTTTTTATATTATACAAAATGGAGACGTAAAATATGAAACAATGAATCACAAAAATACTTTATTAGCAAAACAACTGAAAATTGATTTAGTATCGTCTATCAGAAAAAACAAGGAAATTGTCAAGATGTATAAATTTGATACAATATCAAATTTGGAGAGTAATTTAGCAAACGATAATAATTTAAACGCAAAGACGTTTCTGACATTATGCGCAATAGAAAATATTAACGTAATGTATGTTTGTAAAAAAACCTATTATGAATTATTAATGAATGACAGCAATGTGACTTATATCATTCATGAGATACCGTCTCAATCTAAATATTACAATAAATATGGGTTTGAAATGGCGAGTGAAGAAACAGTGAACAATATTAGAAGCACATTGTATAAACTAGACAATATAGACAAGCCTATTAAAGCCGCTTCTTCCTATAAAGTTCAGGATTTAATAGCTATTTGTAATAAATTATCTATTGAAACTACTAATAAAGACACTGGAAAAAATAAAACAAAAAATGACCTATATGAATCAATTATACAGTATTTTTAAATTTAAAAAAAAATGAACAAGAATTTAAAAATATGTCCTATTATATATAAAACTATGAATTCTATTGAAAAAACAAACAGTTCTAATTTAGAAAGAGAAGGAAGAACAGAAGGCAAAATGATGTCTACAAATAATAATATAGAACAAAAAATGAATGTGACAAATAAGATAGACAACAGTTCTGACTCAAAAATAAAAAAATTTAGTCCACGAAGCCCAGATACTCCACCTCCACCTAGAAATGAAATAGTTCCTCGTAGTCCAGATGAGCCCCCTTCTCAAGTACCCATTTATAAAGATGCACCCCTAGAAATGTTTCGCAATGAAACTGTTTTAGAACATGTTAACGACAGAAAAACACCACAGGAACGTTTTGATAATTTAGTAACATTATATTATAATACGAATCCTTTTAGTTATTCTGGTCCGAATCATGAATTAGAGGTTAAATTTGGAACAAAAGGTATTAAATCATTGACACGAAACGATTATGATAATGTCATCCGAAAATTAAAATCATCGGGGTTTAAAATAGTCGGTGATAGTTCTGGCGAATATTATTTACGTATACAGTGCGAGTTTTTAGATAGTATGTCTGGTAAATTTAAGTTGTCCGACGTTAGAACCGAAATAAAAGGTTTACATACTATTCAAGATTATTGTAAAAGTAATGATATAAAGTCAATATATTCGTCAAATTCAGTCGCAATAGATTTTATTCATAAAAAACCAGGGATTATCAATAAGGAAAGAATACGACCTGTAGATTTTGACGACTTCAACTTTCGTGTCTCTTATCAAACTGAAGAACGGGTGAAAAAAGGTATTCAAAATTATATACTAGAAAATTGGCGAAAATCTAAGAAAGAATTTCGTTTCCTAAATCGTGTGTCTTTTGAACACCCAGATTTCCCGTGTATCGTAGATATTAGTATTACAAAATTTGGTAATAGAAATCCGGATAGATTTGGTCGCGAAAATCGGGGTCCAATGATTCGTGTTTATACTCTGGAAGAATCCAACGTTTTTAATAATCCAGAAAGTTATGAAATTGAAATTGAAGTAAATAATAAATTAATTGGTCCATATACTACATTTAATAATCCTCGGATTATTGTTGATTCGCTTAGAAAAGTAATCAAAAATGTGTTAAGTGGTCTACAAGGAACAAATTATCCAATTTCATATCCCGAACAGAGTCAAGTTATGGAAACCTATATGAAAATGATTTGGAAAGACGATTACGATCCGAAAAATTTTGTGTCAAGTAAAAATTTCATTGGACCAAACTCAATCACATTACAATTGAAAAATATTGCGCCATTTGATAGCAATTCTAATGAACCCAATATTAGAAAGGAATTTGTGGTCACAGAAAAAGCTGATGGAGAACGTCATTTGATGTTAATAGCAGACGATGGTAAAATTTATTTGATCAATACCAATATGGATGTTATATTTACCGGAGCAAAAACGATGAATAAAGAATGTTGTAACACATTATTGGATGGCGAGTTAATTTCACACGATAAAAATGGAAAATTCATAAATTTATACGCTGCGTTTGATTTATATTTTGTTAAAAAGCAAGACGTAAGAGCGTATACTTTTATGTTATTGGAAAATGAAAAAGACATATATAAATCACGATATCAATTGTTGAAATATATTGAACATAATTTGAAACCGGTATCTATATTGGATACTATTCGCAAAGACGAAAAGACAATCAAATCTATGGTTGAAAAAAATACCACCGCACAAGAATTCATTTCACCAATAAGATTTTCAGTAAAAGAATTCTTTCCAAATAACAATATTCAAACCATCTTTGAAGGTTGTAATACCATTTTACAAAAAGAGCGCGAAGGGCGTTTTGAATACACTACCGACGGTTTAATATTTACGCACGCATTTTATGGTGTAGGAGCAACCGAAATTGGTAAGGCCGGTCCGAAAACAAAAATAACCTGGGAGAATTCGTTTAAATGGAAACCGCCACAATACAACACTATTGACTTCTTAATTACAACAGTAAAAGGCCCTAACGGCGATGACGTAATCAAATCTTATTTTGAAGAAGGAATGAATAACGATTCGTCTGTTCAATATAACGAATATAAAATGATTGAACTTCGTTGCGGTTTTAAGGAATCCAAAGACGGTTTTATTAACCCATGCCAAGATGTAATTGATGACCGTATACCTGAATTTACACCGCGTTATGAGGATAAACAAGATAATGATTATATTCCAAAAAGATTTTATCCAACTGAACCATATGATCCAAATGCTGGATTATGTAATATAATGTTGCGCATGGATGGTTCTGGAGGGAAAAAAATGTTTTCAGAAGAAAATGAGGTTTTTGAAGACAATACGATTGTAGAATTCAGATATGATTTAGATAAGGAAGACGGGTGGAAATGGATTCCATTGCGTGTAAGACATGATAAAACCGCAAAAATGAGACGAGGTGAAAAAGAATATGGTAACGCATACAAAGTATGTAACGAAAACTGGAAATCTATTCATCCAACCGGAAGAATTACAGAAGACATGTTATGCACCGGATTGAATATACCAAGTATTTCTGTTAGTGAAGACGTTTATTATAATACACCTGCCGGGAAATTTAAGACAGAAGCCATGAAAAACTTTCATAATTTATATGTCAAAAAGAAGCTAATCGTTGGTTCTGCTAAACAAGGCGACACATTAATAGATTTTGCTTGCGGTAAGGCAGGAGATTTGCCAAAATGGATTAGTGCGAAATTATCCTTTGTATTTGGTGTGGATATTTCAAAAGATAACTTGGAAAATCGTTTAGATGGGGCATGTGCGCGATTCTTGAATATGCGAAGAGCCAACAAGACCGTCCCTTATGCCCTATTTGTAAATGGTAATAGCGCGTTTAACATTAAGGATGGTAGTGCCATGTTAAATGATAAGGCAAAACAGATAACTTCAGCTGTATTTGGTAAAGGGCCCAAAGAATCGGATAAAATCGGTAGAGGTGTAGCAAGACAATATGGTAAAGGCGTTGATGGTTTTAATGTTTCGTCGTGTCAATTCGCAATTCATTATTTCTTTGAAAACCCCGATACATTAAAAGGATTTATGAAAAACATTGCGGAATGCACAAAACACAACGGCTACTTTATTGGCACATGTTATGACGGCAAATTGATATTCAATGAACTAAAAAAGACCAAAACAGGCGATTCTGTGAAAATTATTGAAGACGGTAGAAAAATATGGGAAATAACAAAAGGTTATGGAGGTGATTCATTTGACGACGATTCTAGTTCCATTGGTTACAGAATTGATGTTTATCAAGAATCTATTAATCAAACCATTTCAGAATATTTAGTAAACTTTGATTATTTACATCGGGTTATGAGTGCATATGGTTTTGAAATTATAAGCCGCGAGGAGGCGAAAGATATGGGATTACCCGAAGGTTCTGGTTTGTTTAGTGAATTGTTCTTACACATGTTGGACGAAATCGCCAAAAATAAGTTCAAAGCTAAGGAATATGATCAGGCGCCATTTATGACTGCTCCTGAAAAGAAAATTTCGTTCTTGAATAGATATTTTGTTTATAAAAAAGTAAGAACGGTAAACACAGAAGATATTGAATTAGAGTTAGGCGAATATCAAGAAACTGCCATATTACGAAATGCCGAAGATACAAAACACGCACAAGATGTAGCTATAAAGGAGGTAGCTAAAATTCAACCAAAGGTCAGAAAATTGAGTAAAAAAATACTACTTGTTGCCGCTACAGAAGCATTTGATGAAACAAAAGAACCTATTCAGAAGAGTGTAAAACCGGCAAAAAAGGTTCAAAAATCAAAGAATGTTCAAAAAATGGTTATAGAGAGTGATGACGAATAAAGTAAATTTATACAGTGGTGAAAATATAGACGTATAAAATATTCATGTATATGTATAAAACTCGTTAACAAACTTAAATAAAAATTATAATTATATAATAATAAACAAATGAATTATTATATATTACCAAAAATTAATAATACAATTATTGTAAATCCTATAGAAAGTGAAAATAAATATAAATTACAACCATATATATCTCAAAGCCTTTTAAAATATTACAATGAAACTTGTTCACAAATTAAAGTTATTTGTGATAATGAAGCTATAACGCAAACGCCAGATAAAACAGAAAACACGCCGTTTAGTAATTCGTTAACACATGATGAATTAAATAAAATTGTAAATCCATATGAATATATTTTTTCTAAAGTTCCTGGATCAAAATTTTCTGTAAGCAAACTTAAACCTAAAACCAATTTATTTTATGATTTTTTAGAAGTATGTTCGTTGATTAATATATTTGAACCATATAAGTCATTTACAATGAAAACATTACATATAACACCCAATCATAGTGATACTATAGAGTGTTTTGAAATGATGCGCGAAAATTACAATGATGAAATAATGTGTTATAATGAAATAAACGAAGAAACCATTAAATCTATTGGCGACGAAAAATTTGATTTTTTGTTTTTTGAATGTAAAACCGATGATTTAAAACAATATACAGTTTCTTTAATTGAATGTATAATGATTATTTTAAGAAATCAATGTGACCAGGCGTGCTGTATAATTAAAATAAAAGATGTATTTTATAAACCAATTGTGGACATGTTATATTTATTGTCGTCTTTATACGATAGAACATTTATTTTAAAACCGGTTACTAGTAATATAGTAACATTTGACAAATATATTGTATGTAAAAGTTTTAATACAAATAAAGATAAGCTAATGAATTTTAAATTAAACTATTTTAGATTATTGGTTTTTCTAAAAAAATTGGAAAATAAGGATATAATATCTATATTGGATTATGATGTTCCATATTATTATACAATGAAAATTAACGACATGAATATAATATCTGGTCAACAACTAATAGATGCGTTAGACTTAATGATGAATATTTTAAAAAATAAAAACAGAGAAGAAAAAATAGAATTGTTGAAGAAAACAAATATTCAAAAATCGGTTGCTTGGTGCGAAAAATATAGGATACCATGTAATAAATTTACGGAAAAGACCAATATATTTTTACCGATTAATAAAGAATTGAAAGAAATTGTAGAAATAATTGATATTTAGGATAATTTAAGTTGTCTTGTTTTATTTGTTTGTTTTATTTATTTGTTTTATTTGTTTGTTTTATTTATTTGTTTTATTTGTATTACATTAGGTATATTTTGTTGTATAATAGTATATGTCTGAGAATAAAGAACAAGTATCTAGTGTAGAATCTTCTCCACAAAACATGCTTACAAATCAGGATTTTATTCAAAAACTTAGTATGGCTCCTACTATTGCGGTTGAATTGTATAAGGTGATGGTTTCATCCTTTTTAGTGCTATTTGTTCCTCAAAAATGTGGCGATCATGTATGTCAACTAAATGAAAACCTAGTATTAGACAATGAGTTATACAACACGGCTATTGTTTTAAATTTTATCAACATGTTTTCTTTTTTAATGTTTTATTTTATTGAAGTAAAGAGAGAAAATAGACTTATTACCTATTTGGAAGTCAATTCTAAAAAACCATTTGACAATGATTCGGTAGAAAAAGTATTGGAATTATTACCCGTGGAAAAAAGAGGAAACATTTTGAGATTAGATACCTATTACCAAAAAATGGGGTATTTTGTATTATTCATGTTTTTATTAAACAGTATTGTAAGTGGGTGTGTTGTATATGAATATTATTTAGATAACCAAACTACGTCAACATACATAACTAATATTTTATTCATGATTACAAAACTTTCTGATATCTATGCCACAGTAAACACCGATAAAAATATTTTTTACTCCGCTTACTTGAAAGGTAAGATTCAATATAACGATGTTGATCCTGATAAATTATTACAAATTGAAAGTAAAAAGGATGAAGTTGTTGAGGAAAAAGAGTTTATACAAGAGCAAGTGAAAGAGGCTGAAATAGAAATGAAGCAAATAGAAATGGAACAACAGATAGAAATGGAACAACAAGATGACAAAGAAGGTGAAAATACTGTTTAGATATTTGGTTCACTTTATAATATGTTAGTATTATGCGTAATATATTATAGTATTCGTTTTTTATTATAGTATTTTTTATTATAGTATTTTTTATTTGAATATACATGGATTTGCGGATAACCACCTCCAATCCAGTTTATCAATGAAATGTACTGACTCGTCATCCATGATAAATTTTTCTAATAATTTGCCCGCATTGGGATTTTTACATAACCATCGCCAATCTATTTTGTCAGGGTTTTGTTCTAATAATTCAATGGCATTTGGGTTTGCGGATAAGTAGGTCCAGTCTATTTTTTCAGGGATTTTTGTTAATAAAGCAAACGCATCTGGACTCGTATTTTTACACAAAGAGGGCCATACAATTTTATCCGGTTTTTGTTCTAATAATTCAATGGCAAGCGGATTCGTGTTTTCTGATAACCAGGACAACGAATATGGGTCATTTATATAATTTATATCTTCCTTTATAATTTCCAGCGCTTGATCGCTAGTATTTTTGGTTAAATGAGCAAGAACGATTTGATTGTTTTCTTTTACAAAATCAGTCGCTGCCGGATTTTCACACATTTCGTGCCAAAAGTATTCCTCCGGAGAATCTTCTCTAAGAGAGTCGTCTGGTTGATAAGGTTGGTCACCATATATAGTTGTTTCTTCATATGGGTTATAATCGGGGTCGTCTTCATGTGCATCATAATCGTTCTCTTGTCTATAAAAGCAACGGTTTACCGGGTTTTCCTTTAAAAACGCAATCGCGTCTGGATTGGTGTTTTTTGATAAATTTTGCCAATGTAATATATAATATGGTTCTATTCTTTTGCCCTTGTTGTATTTTTCCATATTCTTTGCGTGTCGTTCTTTGATTAAACGAATTGCTTCAGGGTGTGGATTTAAACACATTTGCGACCAATTAATAAAATGAACTGGGTTAAATCCATAAATATTATAACCATAATCCTGTATAAACAAATCAATCGCGACCGGATTTGCGCTTAGAACTTTCCAAACAATCATCGCGGGATTGCGTTTTAAATACTTTAATAATTTTGGGCTTGGATTCATCGCCAAACATTCAGGAACAATATTTTCTTTATAACTATTTATCCAATCTACGAATGACATTTTTGCGGAATATGAATATTCAAGGTGTTAAAGGGTTAAAAGTAGTGTTTTATTATAAAACTAATCAATTTTTTTACTAATTCAATGCGAATTTTTACTTATAAGCTCCACTGCCAGAAGTAGTATTGTATGTGTTTGGTGATTGCGAATAATGATTAGAACTAAATACTGTTCCTCGGAAATAACGATATGGACTTGGTTGAGAAACTGGAACCTGGTATTCGGGTAATCGTCTATAGTAACAAGATTTTTTATTTTGAAATTGAAATATGCTAGGTGTATTACATCCTGGCGCCTTATTTTTCATTATATTTGTAATATTTGGAGAATCGCCCGCATACAATTGATTTGCTGTTACTAATTGTGGTCCAGTATTATTATAATTTTGAATAGAAGCCGCATTGGTAGAAATGGTATCCACATTCAATTTAAGATTTCTAGTAGAACTTGACACCGCGCCTTGTTTGGCATATTGATAGTTATTTGGCTTATAAACGACTAGTTGGCATCCAGTTGGATTGGATGGTCCGGCAAAAGGCATACCCCAATATGGGTTACCTACAAAATCTGTAAATATTTTGAGCGCTGATGTTTTTTGTCCATCGGGTAATCCATTTAACCAGTTGAAAAACCCTTTAATTGTATTTATACCTAATGTATTAAACGCATCTATTTCCGATTGCGTTAATACATTGGCATTTAACATAAAGGCCAACATTTGCTCAATAAGCACAATTTCTGTCGCTTCATATAGTTGGGCATTTGATTGACAATTCGCCAAATACGTGTTTGTCAAAGAGAGTGGACCGCCGGGTTTTGGACCATTATTACCATCTACCGATATGTAGTAAGGATTTGCGTTATACACTGAAGCATCCAGGTTTGTTCTGTAAGACAAGAAATTAAATGCCTTTTGGTCATATGTTTTACAACGGTTTTGTAAATACTGCTTGGTAGTGGTGTAGTAATTTTTCTTAAGATTTGTGCTGGCATAAATTGCTCTACGTTTTGCCTTATATTCTTCATTACAACATAAAACAGGAGAGGTGGTATTTGGTTCCGGATTTTCTGTTAAATAGCCCTTGTTTGGATAATAATTTGCCACGATTCCGACACCTTCACAAGTCTTACAATCAGAATTCAATTGACTAACCCCGTCTACTTCAGTAACTGGATTTAATTTAACGGTATAAGCACCTGGTTTATCTTGCATATCATTTAATAAACCAGAACCGCCAAAACCACCACCTAGAGAGGTTCCTTTACTGGATTTAACAAATCTATTCATATTATAATTAATTAGTGCGGCTTCATTCAAATTTAAAGTAATGTTATTATTATACGGGTCCTTAGCAATCAAATTATTTGCTTGAACTGGTTGCGCGGGAATGACTCTACCTTTTCTAAAATGTTTAATTGGTCTAGGAAGACCAAAACCTGTTTTAAAAACATTACCAGGATCATTATTTGTTAAAGGTCTAATATGTCCAGAAGCAATGCCTACTGGGTTACTATTTATACCAGTTCCTTTCCATGAACTGTATTGTTTATTAAAATATGTGCTTCTATGATTATAACCAGACGCTGGCATAGAATTCATTCCTAATGGGTAAACAGCTGATGACATTTATATTATTATGGAAGAAAATAAAAACTAATATAATATTATAATAATGTCAATGTTGGTAAATATATTAATACTATTTTTTATTATATTGATTGGTTATCAACTAATTTTAGCAAATCATATTGTTGAAGGTTTAGAAACGACTACTACCAATTCAGGCACAAATTCAAGTAATACCAGTTCAACTAATACCA
>JACCDO010500647.1_pt1 | contig 25102 bp, 29 predicted proteins | sample 7446101 | NCBI WGS metagenome assembly JACCDO01 (sample SAMN15323440, study PRJNA562643) | freshwater metagenome | isolation source: river surface water | place: USA:Blue River Watershed | collected 2017-08-16 | reverse complement strand
TAGATAAGATTGTCAACTTAAGAATTATCCACATGCTATTTGTTGGACCTGTTACAATGAGGATAATTCTTAATATTTTTTTGAGCTTGAAAAATAAAAAGAAAATTAATAGATAAAATCAAATTTAAATTCCATTTTTAAAAAATCCCAGCTGAATCTTACCAAAAAACAGGTTCTATTTTAACAATTTAAGAAAAATCCACATATCATTTGAGAAAAATCCACATAAAATTTTAGATAAGATTGTAAACTTAAGAATTATCCACATGCTATTTGTTGGACCTGTTACAATGAGGATAATTCTTAATATTTTTTTGAGCTTGAAAAATAAAAAGAAAATTAATAGATAAAATTCCCAGTAGAATCTTACCAAAAACAGAAAACCAATATCATATAAAATTACTAAACCACAAGTGGAAACTGTGTTAGTAAAACCTGACAATTATTAAAATTATTTTCAACACGCATACGGAATGAATGAAAAAATAGAATTTATAAGGAAACCATCTACAAGAAAATGAAAATAAAAAAATATAAATAATTGTAATACTTTATTACAGTTTACACCCTTGAAGATTTAAAATGAGACAAAAATACAATAAACAATTTAAAGAAATACTAATTATATATAATTAGGGTGATGAGTTATTAAGTTAATTCTATCTTTAATTAATTGTAATTAAATTACTTAACATTAATTAAAGGGTTTTTTAGGTTTGTGAGCATCCTCATCTAAGAAGTTATTGTAATTACTTATAAAAAGTTAATGCATTAATGGAGATTTTAAACCTAATTTAAATATTCAGTTAAGGTTGTCGCTTTAACATAATCGTAATTTACATATTCCTGAAATGGATAAACCTTGAAAATTTTTAATAAGAAATTTGTCTCATTTTAAATCTTCAAGGGTGTAAAGAAGCAGTTTCATATGTAAATAGTGTATCTGACAATAGTTATAAATATTTAGATAACAATCTTAAATCTTATGCTTATTTTTTATATAATTCACCATTCTGTCATTATGAAAGTTTTAACGATTTGGAATATGAAATAACAAAATTGGAAGATATATATGAAGTAGTATTCCATCGTGTGGAAAACAGAGAAAAAATAACAATAAATGAGTTTAGAAAATGGATAGTTGAAAATTATGAAAAAATAAATGAAAGATATGAATATCTTAAAAATGGAAATTAAAAATTATAAATATATGCCTATGCGGTTAAAAAGTCATAAAAATCTAAATATCATTTGAGAAAAATCCACATATCAATTGAGAATACTTCTTAATTTTTTTGAGCTTGAAAAATTGATATAACAATAGCTTGTTATTAAATTATAATATTATAATGAATAATTTGATAACAAATTTTATAAATAAATTAAAACCAGTAAAATTACCTATTCCACTTGGTAGATGGAAAATAGAAAATTGTCATAAACAAATGAATCATAAAATAGATTTATCAAATGAAGATCATTGTGGTCCATGTGGTCAATACGCATTGGAAAAAATAAATATTAACATCAAGAATAATATAGATAAAAATAAAAAATTGACTAAATTATAATTTAATACATATGATAATATTATATAATGAATAATTTAATAATATTATCAGCATCAGCATTTGGGTCAGCTTATCTATTAGGTAAATCATTAGAACTAATGAATAATTATTATTTATATAAAAAAGAATATTCAAGAATAAATATAATAAATGGTTTAACATTTGCTTTTTCCGGATCAATATTTTTGTATAATTGCTATTTATTAAATATTACACATTGTAAATTTTTCGAGTTATATTAAAAATGAATTTAATATATCATAATATAATAATTATAATATTATGAGTATTAAAGAAAAGATAAAACTAATTGAGTCGATAGTATGTCCATATTATATATTTAATACAAAAGATTTTTATGATAATGATGATTATAAAACAATAAATATTGAAGACATTACAATATATTTTTTTAAATTAATAAAAAATGATAAATATTTATCAATAACACAAAAAAGAGAAAATGAGATAATAAAAAAAATAATGAGACTTAATATTGGTCATGTTGATGTAATAAAAGTCAAGTCATTTGGTCGTTATATTACAGTATCATTTTATTAAATAGTAATCATAATATGATAAGCCAATTTCATAAATTGTATATATTCATCACAACCTTTAATTAAATTTTGGTCAATCTCAGCTAATTTACATACAATATTTGATTTTTTCTCACTAGATATATCCATTTTTAAAATAAAATTATGAAAAGTAATTACCTGATTAACCATAGAGTAACCTTCAAGAAAAAGTTCATTAATGTATTTATCAACATTATTATAGTCTTTTGATTGAATATATCCAAATAGTTTAGAGAATTTATGCGATGGAATAATTCCAGACATTTCATCTAATAATTCTTCATTTATTTTGTCACCATATGAATTATAACATTTTTGTAACATATTAATAGCTTTTCTTAAATCACCCCGACAAATATTAACAATTTTATTTAATAAAAAATCAGAACATATAAATGATTCTTTATTACAAATATATTTTAATTTATTAATAATGTGTTCTGCTTCAATAGGTCTAAATCTAAAAAGAGCACATCTTGATATAATAGGATCAATAATTTTATTATGATAATTACAGATGATACAAAATCTAGTAATTTTAGAATATTGTTCCATGATACGTCTTAAAGCAAATTGTGAATCAGATGTCATAGTATCAGCTTCATCTAATATAATTATTTTCCATGGTGGAACTCCTTCAACATTTCTAACTGATTGTTTAGCATAGGTTTTAATTTTTTCCCTAATAACATTAATACCTCTTTCATCAGAAGCATTTAATTCGATAATTCTGTCAGCATAATTTTCAGTACCGAAAAGTTCTTTTGATAGTGCTAAAATAGTAGATGTTTTACCACAACCAGAAGGACCGAAAAAAATTAAATGAGGAATATTTTTAGTCTTAAGAGCTGATTTTAGACTAGAAACAACATTAGTTTGATCACTAATTTCGTCAAGTTTATTAGGTCTATATTTTTCAACCCAAGAATAATTTTTATTTTGATTCATAATTACATTTAAACATTAAAATATCCTTATATAGTTTTATAATAATTAATTAAAAAAATCATTTTTAGTAAACATACTAGAGTTATGATAAGTAGATCGTACACCATAGCAAAAAATATTATATGCTTCGTGAGATATACGAGCACCATATCCCCATTCACCTCTAATAGCATTTTCCGTAATATTTACACCATCAATTTGTAATGTTGAACCATAAATACCATAAATTGTGTTATCTTCTTCTCGGGAGTCATCAGAATATCTATTAAAATGACGAGCACAATGAACAAGCTCATGAGCAAGACCAATAAATCCAGGCATTCTAACTCGTGTAATAAGGGCTGAATCAATATGTTGTAAACCTAAGGGAAATTGTGACAAACCATATTTGGAAACAGTATGAAGATTAAGAAAATCTTTTTCATACTCTTCTCTAGGATTAAGAGTAATTTTGGATAAAATATCAACAGTAGTAAAATAGGGAACACTTGGTATAACGATTAATGAATGTGTAGAACTAATATACTTAATTTTTGGATATATCATTGTGTGTCTATCAACGTTAGTAATTGTTAATTTATACCCCCTACATAGAAAATCAGTAATATGGTCTAATAAAAGATTACCAATTCTTTTACTAGCGAGTTTAATGATAAAATTCCTGATCATTTCAGTCCACTCTTCTTTTGTAAGATTCAAAAACTCAGTAAAAATCGGTTGGTATATTAATTCAATGCGAGAATATAGATCCATTAAAATAATATATTACTTAGCTAGTTACTTTGTTTTTTTCAATTTTTATTAATCATATTCTGAATCAGATTCGTATATTGGTTCATAAAAGTGATCATTTTTCTTATTTTGTTTATAAGTTTCATTAATAACATGTGTTTGTGCGTGTACTGAACCAATAATATAACCAAGTAGTAATCCAACCAGACTAATAAGTGCACAAATAAGACCAGTAATAACAGGTGTAAAAGTAGTTTGATTATTTTGTTCACTTGTATCAACATTATCAATATTATTATATTCAATTAAATATGGATTAGGGTTAGAAACACATCGTGTAACTAATGTAAGCCAAAGTGCGAGTCCATCTTTTTCAAGACAATATTGTAAAGCACAATCTTTAGCAGTTAGTCCAAGTTCATTATCAGCGATAGGTTCATTTGCTCCAGTAGAAATAGAATGAGCAACAAAAGGTATAATAAATAATATAATAATAGTTTTGATCATAAAATAAAATATAACTGTATAATAGTTAAAATAAATCAATTTTTTTAAACAGTAAGTTCAGCAGATTTAGTCTCAACATATGGATTATAATTATTAATAACTTTTTGAAATAATTTATACTGTTCCCCGAGATTTTTTAAATTATATTCGACCGAATTAATAGCTAATTTTTTTTGCTCTGCTACTGAAATATTAGCAATATGTGCTATACCAACTTTATCCTCTTTAATATCCGAATGAAAGACAGAACTAAAACCTTCAAGAATAGAGACAAGATTCCAAGCTGCTGGAGCCCAATCAGCTTGATGAAACCCCGAGTTAGTAAGACAAATTTTTTTATTAGTTTCGAATCTACCATTAGGTGTTAATACATAATAGTCTGGTGCTTTCTTTGGGTATTCAGGATTATGTTGTATTTTACAAAGATATTGACCACCTTCAAATTGTGTTCCAGGTCTGCCATACATTAAAAAATAAATTTCAAGAATATTACTGGGGTTAGGATACACATCAAAAAATTGAGGATCAGTTTTTTGAAATAATTTAAAATCGCCATTAATACGTTTAATTGTAATAGGGTTAATACCGGACATTGATATTATATAAATAATAAGAAGTCAGATAAATTGTTTATCAATTTTTTTATTGATTTATATAAATAGTTAATAATTTTAATTAAAAATGAAAAAATTATCTAGTATCTATTAATTAACAATGTCAGAATTATGGTATGAAAATCCCCAAGTATTATTTGATGAACCATTCGGTATAATACCATCAGATGATTTATCAAGACAAGAAAAAGCAAATGCTATTGCTAGATTAGGAATATATCTATTGATGATTATAGCATTATTATTACCTAATAAAAAATATATGGCTTTACCAATATTTTTATTGATAATAAGTTTTACCATGGGTAAAGCTGAAGATTTTACATCTGTAAATAAAGAATTATCAAAAAATCAATGTCAACATCCAACACGTTCAAATCCATTTATGAATTATACACTAGGTGATTTAATGGCAACAAGAGAAAGACTTCCAGGATGTAAAACAAATGAAGTAAAAGAGGAAATAAAGAAAAAATTTAGATCAAGTATAATAACAGATTCATCTGATATATGGGGAGCAATGATAAATGATAGGGCATTTTATACGATGCCAAATACAGAAATAGTGAATGATCAAACAAGTTTAGCACGTTCATGTTTAGGTAGATCAGGAAATTGTAAATCTTATGGAAAAGATTGTTTAAAATATCGTGATCCAGCTTATCATAGAGGTCGTTTATCACAAATAGATTAAAATTAAATATGTACTATTATAATGAGTAATTACGCTGAAATAGATTTTACTATAGGAACAAATACATCTATTGATGGTAAAAATTCTAATTGTAAAAATAAATTTATAGTAAAAGATAATTTTATCGATTATAATCACGGTACATGGATAATGCCAGAATCAAGACAAAAAGTAATTGATGACGAAACAAAATTAATTGTACCAGATATTATATCAAAAGACAAAACCCAAATAGTATTATCTAATAATTTAAACCCAAAAGATTATACATTAAATTACTCAGATAGATTATCGAATAATCTTGATAAATCAACTGATTTCTATTATATGAATGCTAATATTGGTGCTGGAAGAGGTTTTGGAAATTTAGACACATCAACTGATATTAGAAATGGTAATGCTTCTAGAACAGACACAAAAATTTTTAAAGAAACAAAAGAAAGTAGACAATATTTTGATTATAAATTCCAATATTTAGAAAGAAATTTTCAAGATCCAAATCATATAGTAATGCCAATTCCTCGAGGTGGAGAAACAACAAGAAAACAAAATCAGTTATCAGTAAACACAATGAGAGAATCAAATTCACAATATGATGCTAGATTGAGTACAATTAAATTTAATTATTAAAAATTGATTAAAATATCCGTTATTAAATTTTATTTAAATTTAATAATGGAGACAGATAATGAAATATATTTTTATGGTAAATCAAATGATTATGGATGTTTAAGTAATTTTTACACAGTAAATTTTGTTGATGAAAATAAAATTACTTATAATTCGACAGAACAGTATTTTATGTATCAGAAATGTTTAACTTTTGATCCGAATAACAAAGTTTTATTAAAAGTGATTTTGGAAACAACATCACCAACTGCGGCTAAGGCTTTTGGAAGACAAGTAAAAAATTATGATGATGTTATATGGAATAATTTGCGCTATCAAAAAATGCTAAATGGCTTGCGATTAAAATTTACACAAAATAATGAAATAAAACAAATATTATTAAAAACCAAAAATAAAACATTATATGAAGCTTCTCCACGTGATAAAATATGGGGTATTGGTTGTGGAGCGAAAACAGCCATAACTAAAAACAAAGAATTATTTGGTCAGAATCTATTAGGTAAGGCATTAATGGAAGTAAGGTCAGAATTAATGAAATAAGTTTGTTTGTGAATAGAAAAAATCAATAAACGAGTTTATTGAATAATTTTTTTTTATTTAACTATAATATAATAAAAAAAATGGAAAATAAATTAGATATTAATAATAAAATCGTAACCAAATGTCTAAAATCTTATTTAACAGGTAAGAAATATTTTAATACAGATATTGATAAATCATATGATTATTTTAAACAATGTATAATAATTATGAATGATATTAGATCTCGTAACATAAAATTAGAAGATGAGTTATCATTACTAATGGATGAAACTGAGACAGAATGTAGTAAATTTTTAACTTTAACAATAGAATCAACAATAGATAGACCAATATTACCATGTGTAAAAATAGAAGCAGATGTAGATAAAAATAATTTATTTGAAATGATAGAGACTGGTTGTATAGATAAATTAAAATCAAAACATTATGGTACAATTGATTTTGCTGTTTATAATGAGTCAGGATTAACTCCACTACATTATGCCATAAAATATGGGGATACAACCTTTTTAAAACTGGCATTTAAATTAGGTGCGAATGTCGATCAAACAAATAAATTTGGTCATACATTGTTAGAATATGCTTGTTTAGAGAAAGATCCAAATTTAATAAATTTTTTAATGTCATATGGTGCTGATATGAAAAAACATTTGTTATTTAGGGAAGGAAGAAAATATTTTAACAAGAGTACATCAATAGATACAGCATTACTAGAGAAAATAGTACTGGAGACTCAAAAGAATACAAATAAAGTAAAATATTTAGAGTTTGTATTTAATTATATAGATCCAGTATCTCATATAGATATTGATTATTGTGACCAAGAAACAACATTAAAGTCAGCAGCAACAATAAGTTTTAGTAAATTGATAGAGAACATAGATAGTATATTACAGGATTTACCAGAAGAATCAGCGAATACATATTGTATGATACTAAGAGAAGAATTAGAATCAAATTTGCAGGTAAAATTAGGTTGTCCAAATAATAAAATAGATTTAATATTATATAATTTGGTACCTTTTATAAATTATGGAGAAAATATAAAATATAATTGGTTAATAAGCTTAGAAGTAAAATATGTAATTTTAAAAATTTTACGAAATAAAGCGAGAATAAATACTATAGAGTTAAAAAAAGAGTTAAAAGAATTGTTATATAATTCTTATATTAGAGAAAATATAGTACCAGAAGGTTTAATACAGACTGTTGTTTTACAATGGATAAATAAAATAAAAGTATAGTTTTGGAGTTTTGTAATTTTTTTCTAAATAAATATATATAATAACTATGAGTTCAAACCGCTTAATTTATGATACTTGTGCTTATGCTACAGAAATAAAAGAAAGTACCAGCCCATTAGAATATGCCTTATTTAAAGGTAAATTTGAATTATGTTCTAAATGCCCTGCCGGTGATTCTGTCAATGAACTTGAATTTGGTTCTCGTGCTGATGTCGAAAGTGAATTATATGGATTAAACAGACAAAATACTAAATGCCCAACTGGAAAATATGATCCTGCTAAAGAATTTAAAGCTCCTGAATTAACTCCAGCAAGAATGTGCGAAGGTATTCACCATATTACTCCTAACAACTTACAAAAACCAACATCAAATATGTTAAATGAAAAGAACTTAGGAATTAACTTTTGCCCTGCTCCTAAACAAGAATAAATAGTAAATAAATTAAATAGCAATTAGTTTTTTATAACAATTTAAAAATTTATAAAAAAATCTAATATAATAATATAGATTAAATGTCATTTAACAGAGTTAAATACGATAAAAGTGCATATGACCTACAAATGGGAAGAAGTACTGCACCTGGTGATTATAGATTATTTGCCCCATTTGCTGAAAACTGCAGTCAATGCTTCTCATATGTTGGTCCAGTTGGATCAAAAGCAGATGTATCAACAGTAAAAGAACCAATGAGTTTATGCTTTGGTGAAATGAGAACTGTAGAATCAGATTTATCATGGCGTAATAATAAACTTGGTAAAAATAACGACATAAAACTTGCTCCATTAAATGAAGCAAAATTAATCCATAAACCAGTATGCACTAATAAATTAATTTCTGAAGATACAAGATTTACTCATCCAATTGATAATTACCGTGGAATTAGTACAACAGATTTACAATTAGAACCTTATTTACACGTAAATCCTCAATGCCATATTCAAGAATCAAGAGACAGAATTGGTTTAAATTCACGTAGCCATTTAAAAGATAATATTAAAATTCAAAAACCAGAATACCTTGATAAAGGTGAAGCATTACCTCCAAATTTTGAAGGTGAAGAATCAAATGTATTTTGCCCTCTTTAAATAAACAAGTTTAATTGTAACTTAAATAATAGTTAAGTAAAAAAATAAAATGTATCTAATATTAATATGTCAAGTATTTTATTAGGTTCATTAGCGTTTCCAAAATCTAAAGATAATAATGAATTAAATTCAACTTATCATTCCGATTTAGAAAATAAAATGAATATAATTGAAAGAAATCAAGTTTTACAAGATCGTTCAAAACCAGAATATCTTAATCAATTTGATGAATTAAGATTTGATAATATATCAGTTCCTGTCAGTGTTAATGAATCATATACCACAATTAATGGTGTTAATACTTCATTACAAAGAAATTTAGATTTTCAACGTGGTTTTTCTAGTTTCCAAAATACTGATATGCATTATGATGTTATATCTAGAGAACATTTTACTCATAATAATATGGTACCTAACTCATCAAAGAGAGATTTTGATATAAATGCTGATAGATGTCAACAAAAATTAGAAACATTTACAGGTTCATTTTCTCATTATACACCTAAAAAAGAAAAAGTTCCTTTATTTGAACCAATGGCTGATTTAACTTGGACAAATGGTATGCCCGCTTTTTCAGGAGAAATGCAAAATAGATATTTACCTTCAAATAAAAATAATTATGGTAATTTACCTTTTCAAGCACATGTTAAAATTAGACCTGGTATTGATAAAAAAAATCAAGAAGGTACACATTCAGTTTACAGAATAAATCCTAAAACTGTTGATGAATTAAGAAGTGATATAAATAAAAAAGTAAGTTATGAAAATAAACCAATAGAAGCAGTTAAAAAAGGTGATATGAGAGCCCCAGATCCAAATTTAACAAAATTTAAATTACCTGATTACAGAGAACAAAAATTTTCCGACCTTGTTCCTTCTAAATCACATATTGAAGGTCCAAAACAAGTTGGTAAATATACTAATGTAACAACATCAAGAAATGAATCTGAAAATTATAAACCAGGTCCTGCTGTTAATACATCACAAGGTGAAGCACCTAATAAAGATAAAACAAGATTTGAACCATCTAAAAAATTAACATTTAACAATGATCCAACCCGTGCTGTATCTGGTGTTAATAATAAGCCAGTATTACAAAATGCTAAATCATTTAACATTCTTGATAATCAAAGAGCATCAACTAATATTCAATATGAAGGTGTAATGGCTAATACTAATAAAACATATGTTGTAGATTATAAAGATGTTCCTCTAACTACTATGCGTGAATTAATGATTCATGGTAGTAATACATTAGGTGTTAATGGATCAGCCGAAAAGAAAAATTATGTATTTTCTAATGATATGGTTTTACCCCAAACTAATCGTGAATCCACACAACATACAGAAGTATTAAATCCAAGTACAAGTGTAAAACTAAATGCCGTTTATAATATGGATGAAGCTAAAAGTACAGTCCGTCAAGGTCAAAGCCATTCTATTGTTCTTAATCCATCATCTAATACAAAACAAAATGCCGTTTATAATATGGATGAAGCAAAGAGTACAGTTCGTCAAGGTCAAAGCCATTCAATTGTTCTTAATCCAACATCTAACACTAAACAAAGCGCTGTTTACAATATGGATGAAGCAAAGAGTACAGTTCGTCAAGGTCAAAGCCATTCAATTGTTCTTAATCCAACATCTAACACTAAACAAACCGCTGTTTACAATATGGATGAAGCAAAGAGTACAGTTCGTCAAGGTCAAAGTCATTCAATTGTTCTTAATCCAACATCTAATACCAAACAAAGTGCTGTATACAATATGGATGAAGCTAAACAGACAGTAAAACAAACCACTTTATACACAACTCCTGAAATGAACGTAAAAGCATCTGTATCTGAATGTTATTCTGGATTTCAAGATGATGCTAAACCAACAATAAAACAAACAACAATATATAATAATTATGTAGGTGGTTCAACATCAAATACATCAGGAACATATGCCAGAGATAAAGAAGATAGGGCAAAAGATACTATAAGACAAACAACAGAACAAACATATTATGTAGGTGGTGCTAATTCAAATTTAAGTGATGGAACATATGTAAGGGATAAAGAAGATAAGGCAAAAGCAACTATAAGACAAACAACAGAACAAACCCAATATATAGGTGGTGCTAGTTCAAATTATAAAGAAGAATCATATGTAAGAGATGAAAATGATGAGGCTAGGCCAACAATAAAACAAACAACTATACATAATAATTATGTAGGTGGGACAAAATCAACAACTGAAGGTTCATATGCTATTGATCATGATGATATAGCAAGACCAACAATAAAACAAACAACAATAATTAATGAATATGTAAGTGGTGTAAGAGGTGAAATAGATGGTCAAATATCTCACCAAGCAGCAAATAATATGTGTATAGATGATAGACGTGAAAAGTTGACATATAATAGACCAGCAAATGGTAGAAAAGATGCTAATGGACCTTATATTGATAGAGATAATGTAAGATTACATGAACCAATATTATTTAGTTATGTTCCTCATCCTCATAAATCATTAGATCATAGTGTAGCACCAACAACATCAAGACATACAATTGAAACTGTATATTCAATGAGCAAACCAGTGATAGAGACATCTTCATATTATGTAAATGAAAATTTTATAAATACTTTAAAGAATAATCCTCTAGTTAATGATATATATCATCAAAAAAATGTATAAAGTTTCCGGACCATACATAAATACAAATATTAATTTATTAGGGGTAAACAAATTTCATAAATCAGTATTAATACCAGAATATTGTCCAGCTCCAACAAATGTATTAGGATCATTAGAGATAGCAGGAAATATTCATAAAGAGGTACGTAGATATTTACAACCATATTTAGAACCAGGGATAAAATTAGTAGATATAGCAAAATTAATAGAAAGTAAAACAATAGAATTATGTCAAAATTACAAAACAATAAACAATGGTATAGGTTTTCCATCAAGTTTATCTTTAAATGATTGTGCCGCTCACTGGCATCCAATGACAGATAATGATACAACAAGTTTAAAAGAAAGTGATGTTTTAAAAATAGATTTTGGTGTTGAAATAAACGGATGGATATGTGATTCAGCATTTACAATTTGTTTTAATGATGAATATATGCCTTTATTAAATGCTGTAAAAGAATCAACATATACCGGAATTAAAACAGCAGGTGTTGATGTAGATATTAATGATTGGTCTTGTGGAATACAAGAAGTAATGGAATCATATGAAATAACTTTAAATGGTAAGACAAGTCATATTAAAACAATAAATAATTTAGCTGGACACAATATATTACATAAGATATTACATGGTGGATGTGTATTACCATGTATAAATATGAAACATTATAATAGTTATAAACCAAATAGGTTTAAAGAAGGTGTTTATGCTATAGAAACATTTGGATCAACAGGACATAAATACGCTAATGAAAAAGGTGAAGCAACATTATATATGTTAAATTCATCCAAACTACAAGAACCCACGCATTTAAGTCAAAACACAGTAGGATTATGGAATAATATCTATAAATCATTTGAAACAATACCATTTACTGATAGATATTTACAAAAGTTTGGATATTATGATACTAGATCTTTACTTTCTAACTTAATAAACGAAAAGTATGTTAATGAATATAAACCATTGGTAGCTAATCCAACTGATTTAACTGCTCAATATGAACATACGATATATTTAGGTGAAGGTAAAAAACATATTATATCTGATTCTTCAGATTATTAAATTAATTAATAATAATTATTATTAATTAGTAAAATAAAAAATTAACAGTCAACACTTATACTACCAATATTAACTTCTTTCATGATGTCATCATAAAGATTCATAATTAATTCTTCTTCGTCTTTTTCATCTTTTTTGATAACTTCATCTGTATGAGTTAATAAAATTTCATTCATATAATTGTATGCTGATACAATATGACTCTTAGATCTAGCGCCAGTAATAATAATATTACCTTTTTGAAATATGAAAACACTGACTTCTTTTTTATCAGGATTTTCTGTAGGAGGTACATATTTCATAATAACACAAGCTCTGATACATGGTTCATAAGAACATTTAATTTTTTTCTTAATAAGTAGTTTGTATAAGTTATCACGATCAATTTGCATGTTAACTTGATAATTTGAATTAATCATATCAATTTTAAAATCAGTTACTGTAATTTTATCTGGTTCTTCTATAAAAGTTTTTTCCACAATTTTACCATCTTCAATTTTAGCTTTAACTTCTTTAAGCTTAACAATTAGTTTGTTTAAAGCATCATTGACACTTTTAACAGTTTTACATCCTGACATTTGTACAGATCCATTTTTAAATAATTTCATATTAATTTTTTGTACTTCATTTAAATCTTTTGCACTACCTTGACCAACCCTAACTACAACAGTAATTTGGTTATAAAAATGATTTTTAGATGTATCTTTTTGTTTGGTATTTTCAACTTTCTTAACTCTTTTTGGTTTTGTTTTTACTGGTACAATTGTTCTTTTTCGATCGTCGTTTACTTTTACTGTTAATATATCGTCTGGATTTAATTGTAAATACTTTTCTATGTTAGGTATATTTAACCTTGTATTCAGTTTACATGATGCACACATTGTTGATACGCTAATTCCATCTGGTAAATTGTTAATTTCAATAGTACCAACTTTTAGGTAATCTGTAAACTCGAAAGTATCCCATCTTGATTTAGTAGACATTAGTTATATATATAAAGAAATATTTCTTTAAGTATATTTTTCATCTTTTTATAAAGCAAAATAGATAATATTACCTAAATTATGAGCAAAATTCTTTATGATGCTTACGACATACAGGAATATACATATCAGAACCACCAACTAAAATCTTATCTTTTGATTCAACAACTCTAAGACTAAAAGGAGCAGTAGTACCATCTTTACATATATTACACATGGAAACAAGTTTTTCACATTTGTCGGCTTCAGGAATTAAATTTAAAATTTTTCCAATTGGTTTTCTTTCAAAATCACCATCTAACCCTGCTACAATAATATCAATAGGATATTTATATAATAATGTTGTGACAACTTCGTATAGATCAGGAAAAAATTGTCCTTCGTCAATAACAACAGTATCATAAGTAGCTATATGATTTTCTGAAATTTCAGATAATTTTTCCATAACAATACATTCAACTGATTCATAATTATGTGAGGTAATTTTATCATCAATATATCTTTTATCAATAATAGGTTTAATAACGATAACTTTTTTATTAATTTTTTGAAAAAGTTTAATACGTCGAATAATTTCGCTTGATTTTCCAGAAAACATTGGACCAATAATTAATTCTAAATGTCCAAGTTTATTTTTCGCACATGTAGAACAGACTGAACAATTATTATTAATTGATAGGGTATTATTAGAAAGGAATGTTGACATTATAATTATATGTTATGATTAAGCTATTATTTGTTTAACTATCAATTTTTATTATTTTAATGTGTATTAGTTTAAGACAATAATATGTATTAATTAATAATGACTGATAATATTGTAAAATATCCTCTTATATTATCTTTTGATGTTGGTGTTATCCATTTATCTTATTGTTTGTTAACAAAGAAAGACTATATAAAACCAGATGGTAGTACCAGTACTAATTGGTTTATTATTGATTGGAATAATATTGATTTAACAAATAGACAAGATGAAAAATGTCATTGTGGTGCTAAAGCATCGTTAATACAAACATATAATGGAGAACAAAAATATTATTGCCGAACTCATGGTAAAAAAGTAAATTGTGAAATAGATAGTTTTGATAATATTTATGAAAAATGTAACAAAGAAAAAATTTGTGGGTGTACATATAAATCTCAATCAAAAAATCAGGAAAAAATATGTGGAAAATCAGGAACATTATTAAATATTAAAACAAACCAAAATTATTGTACAACACATGCGAAACAATTATATAAATCAGATTGTAATAATATAAAATTAAAACCATTTAAAACAAAAAGTTCCACAACATTAAATTTTGATGATGTTAAATATTCATTAGTAATGGAACTAGAAAAAAGAAAATTATTATTAAATGCTGATTATGTTGTAATAGAAAACCAACCATCTATGAAAAATCCTCGAATGAAATCAATAGCATCCACATTATATGATTATTATTTAATACGAGGAATCATAGACAAACAAACAACAAAATCAAATATTGAACATGTTAAATTTATGTCTCCATCAAATAAACTTAAAATTGCTAGTGAAGGGGATACAAAAGAGTTGGTTAAAGCGAAAAAGACTGATGAAACTCAAGCATATAAATTAACAAAAAGTTTAGGTATAAAATATTGTTTAGATTTAACATCTCATTTACCCAGGTGGACAGAACATTTTAATTCTTTTAAGAAAAAAGATGATTTAGCTGATTCATTTTTACAAGGAGCATATTTTTATACACATTGTATTGATTTTAAAAATACAACTTTAAAAAGATTGAGTGAAATAACCTTATGTGAGAATTTACCAGAAGTAAAAGAAATTACGAATGATAATTTAAAAGATTGTTCCTTATTAAGTTCCATTGTTACAGTAAACAAAAAAGAAAAAGGTAAAAAGAAGAAAATTAAAGATTTAGTTGTATGATAATTTATAATGAAAAAATTGAAATAATATTATTTATTGCTAATATAATATTAATTCTAATGTCGATTATTCAATACTATTCAACAATTAATCCTACCGTAGGTGAGTATGTGCTCGCTGAATTTACCGCAAATACAGAGTATTTTGATGGTATACTACATGAATATCCTTATAGATGTATGATGACATATCAGGATGCTACTAAAAAGAAGAAAGTGGTTACATGGAATAAAATTGTACCACTAAACACAAAAATGGTTGTGCGCGTTGACGATGTAGATGTTAAAAACAATATCGCACAAGTATCAATCGCTTATCTTGATGAAAAGCTAGGTAAATCTGTACCAGCAGATCAAGTTCAATCAAAGTTACTAGAAAGCTTTAGTGGTAATATTATACTACAAGGTTTAATTAAATCAGTTTGTGTTATCACAACTCTTGAATTACCAGATGTATGGACACGATTCGTTCATCATATTGATGTCCTAAGACGACAATATAATCAAGATAATGAAGAAAATGAAGAAATAGATTTGTGGAATTATTTCTGTACAAACTTTGATCAAGTTGATACTTGGTTAGGTGAAACAGGATTTGATGCAACATTTGGTGATACTCTTAAAAGACTATATCAGGAAAGGACCAGAGAATCAGTATTTAAGTTAACTTCAAAAATTGGTGTTATTTCTGTAAATGGTATCACTCACACAAAAACTTTGTTTGATACAGTACTTTCAGGTATTCCTTACAAGTTTACTATGAGATACGATACAGCACCGTACTATATTTTTGAAACATTATCAACTGATTCTAATGTTGAAGATCATAAAAAAGTTATTCAAGATTTAAGTGCTGAAGGAATGAAGATGACAAACAAAGTTTATATTAAAACAATGTTTGAAGGGAAAAAGTCAATGAACTAATATATAATTATAATTTAAATGGATTTTTAGCTTTTTTCTTTAATCCCATAGTTGTTTCTAAGTTTAATTGTGAAGAGGCTACAGGTTTACTTCTTCTAATAGCATATTCTGATTCGACTTCTGAATACATTTTATTAACTTTATCAATAGGTACTTCTTTTAATTTATTAAATTTATATGATTCTTCAATTTGCATTTGTCTAGACATAAGTGGTGGATGTAATACTAAATATTCTTTATTATTTTGTATAGAATTTTCTCTAAATTTATCAATAGATAATGTACCTCCATATTCATCTAATGTAATCCAATGTGGTGCTGGTACTATTTCTTTGTTTTCACTATATGTTTGATAATATAGAAGATGTAATAATGATTCTCTTTTATAGGTCATACTATCATTAATATCAAGATTATGACTTTTAGCACAATTAAAACTACAAAAGTTACCAATACAATAAAATGTATCATTATAATAATCTTCTGGAAGTTGTACAGCAGGTTCAGTAAAACAGTTTCTACACCACCAACATTTTGTTTTTGTTGTAAAATTTAATGAATGAGTAATAATTTTGTTAATAGCAGGATTACAATTTATTTTCGTAGTAACAGACATAATAGTTGATTTTAATGTTTCTGTAGAATCAGTATCATCTGATTTTATCTTAAGATTTAACTTAGGATTTTTAATATCATTTTCAGTTTTAATAAAAACTCCCATATCTGCATTTTCACAATCATTTATTTCATCCAGTGTAATTGGTAAATGTAAAATAATTTTTTCTTCCTCTGAATTTACTGATTCTTCAGTAATGTTAATATTTTCTATTTTTGTTAACAGGCTATTATAATTTTTAGGTTTACGACCTCTTTTCTTTTTTGTAATTAGTTCAGACATTACTAAATAAAGTTAACAAATCTTTAAATATATGATGATTTTTTACTTAGTCTTGTCAAACATAATATTTAAAACACAGTTTACTATATGTAAATATATCAGATTTTTTTGTAATATTATAAGATAATTTTTTAATTATGTTGTTTAAAAAATCTTTATATAGCCATAAATATTTTTTTGTAAATAATAAAATTTTATCTAATGCAGAATATATGCCAATTAGTAAAAACGATTTAAAAATTTTAAATAATTCAATTAAGAATTTTTCTTTTAGAGATATAAATGAATTTGTTGCTGATATCAATTCTGGTTATACTTTAAATGACAATGTTAATGAATTAATTACAAAATACTCAGGTGAAAAAGTATCTAGTGCTGTCAAAAAAATGTATGAAAATAAAATGTCAGGTGGAAGTATTGAAAATATGTTTGGATTAAAACACACATCTGAACTAAGTGAAACAAGTACTGAACAATCAGCTGGTGGATGGTTAGATTTTGGTGGTAAAAAAGACAAATCAAAAGATGCCAAATCAAAAGATAGTAAAGGTAAAAATGAAAAAACAGCACAAGGTGTTCTTGAATTAATTAAAAAACAAAATGAACTCTTAAAAAAGCGTGAATCAGATATTGCTAAAAAAGAAGAAGAATACCAAAATCTTGTTAGAGATTTAGGTGAAAGAGAAAAAACAGTTAAGGATGAATTAAGTGCTTTACAATTAACAATTAATAAATTACAAATTCTTAAAAATCAATTAGAAGGTGATATTAAAGGATTAAAAACTGAAAAGAACAGAGTAACAGAAACTGTTTCTGGTCTTGACTCAGCTACTATTAAACCTGTTCAATCAGGAGAACAAACTGAAACACAAGAACAATCTGGTGGAAGTGAAACTATGAGTGAAATGGTTAAAAGAATGTTTGATTAAATATAATATCAAATCATACTATTAAATTAAATTAAATTTAATAACTTGATTTTAATAAGTTTATATTATACTAATACCACTCTTAACAGGTTTACGTCCTGCTCTCTTTTTTGGATTTGATTCACTTATATTGGCATCTGATAATATTCTATCATTATTGACAGATGATTCGTCTTGTGTTTCGGTATTTGATGGTTTAATAGGTCCAGGTTGTAAACCATGAATTCTATTTAATATATCTTTTACTTGTGTTGGTGCTCTAATATCAGGCATAGTTGGTCTTAATTGATCTGCTGATATTGGCGGAGGAAGGACTGGTGGCTTTGAATTAGCTGCTTGTGGTTCTTGAGGTATTTGTCCTTGTTTAAGTTGTTCTCTTAATTGATTTATTTGTTGTTGTTGTGCTAACATTTGTTGTTTGTTTTCTTGGTCTTTTTTAAGTAATTCTTCACGTTGTTTTTCGATATTAAGTTCTTGTGGTGTAATGAATTGTGATGATGGAGCTTTACCGGGATTAATAATTTTGCTTAATAAAGCAGGATTAGCAGCTAATACTGAATCTAATCCAGGTAATGATGAGGCTTTAGATTTAGTAAAGTGGAAAGCACCAGCAGATACAATAATTAAATATAATAATTTAATTTCAGGAGCCATATTTTTACCACTGCCTTTGTATTTTTCATAAATTTCTTCTAATACATCCTCCCATGTATCAATCTCAACTTGTAAATGATCACCCCACCCAGTTAAATGAAATTCAAAAGGATCATATTTTTCGTTAAAAAATTCAATTAATGAAACAGCTTGTAATATACCATTTTTAAACATTTTTGTTCCATTTCTTTTATCAGCAAATGATTTTAATAATTCATATTCATATTCCATTTCTTCTAATGATGAAGAAAAATCATAATCTTTTGATAAAGCAAAACCTTTAGCCTTAATTTCACATAATCTTCTTAACATCTCTATTTTTTTTAAACGTGTTTCTTGTTGTGTTAATACTTTAGGTGTATTATCAGAAGGTTTAACATCAGCGGTGCTTAATTTTTCAGGATTAATATCATTAGTACTGTGATTAGAATTATTTGACATATTCATACCTAATGAAAAAGCAGGTATTTGTGTTTGAACTGGTTTTGGTGATACTGAAATTTTATCATACTTAGCTCTTGATTCTGTTGTTCTTCTTCTAGAACTTGATGATGAACTTGATGATGAAGAACTTGATGATCTTCTAGAAGATGATGAACTTGATGATTTTTTAGATGAGTCACTGTCTGTATTATTTAATAAATTATTTAATTCAGAAGATTCACTATCAGTTTTTTTATTGTTTTGAACAATTTTACTAGGATTAGCAATCATATTAAAATAATAATCGGTATCTGTAGATTGAACTTTTCGTGACTTATCTTCAATTAGATTATCACCACGTGAATTTTGATATTTAACACTTATCTCTGATGACGTTTGTGATTCTGACATTATATAATTGTTAAGATTCTTTCCTTTAACTTAACGCAATAAATTATTAGTCATAAATTTAACTTAAAACATATATTATTAAGTTAAATTTAATTTAAGCAAAGCGAACTGATTTTTTATCTGAAATTTTTCTGACATTTTGGAAAGCTTCTTTTGCTTCATGTGTGCTAATATAATCAAGTGTAAGAACAAAAGCAACAGCAATCATAATGGCCATTTTAGGATCTTTATTACCTCTAACAACAACCATAAATAAAACAGCAATTCTAAATAAGGTATTTTTGAAAAGGTTTTTAATACCAATTGGTAATTCAGGACCAAGTAAAGCAGCATAAAGACCTAAGAATAAAGTGATTATGGTGCTTACGTATTCATTATCTAAATAGTTTGATAGCATTTATATAATAACTTTAGATAAAAATTTTTATATTTTAATAATATGTATAACCTAAAAATATTAATATTATTTTAACTTGATTAAATAATAATACTTCTTCAGACTCATTTATAAATAAAGGCATACCTTCTGAATTTATTAGATTATTAAATAATAAAAAGTTTCTAAATCTATCATTTGTTTTAATTTCATTATATATAGTAATCATTGTTTCATTTATATATTTTTTAATATCAGGATAATATCTGGACAAAAATACAATTGTATTTGCATATTCATCAACCTGGATTTTATCATATTTATAAAAAAATGGTTTTTCTTCTTGATTATTAATCATATTAACAAAATGCTCAAATCTATTTTCTTCAGAAAAAACATATACGCATATAAATAATAAAACTGATGCGCATAATTCAGGTCTTTTATCTTGTATTAATAAATAAATCAAAATAAGACTTGTATACAAAATAAAATTCTTATTTAAACTATATTTTATTTCCATTTATATTTTAATTTAGAAATTATTATCTAATATTTATCAATAGACAATATGAATTATTGTTCAATTGAAGATGCGTGGGGTAGACAAAACCATGCTTCAGACCAAATAAATAATTATATGATTGATAAAGGTTATAAGTCTGAACCCGTACAAAGTTGCAATAAATCACAACAAAATAATGTTAAACCTAATAAATTGATTCAGTATGAAAATTTCGAATCAGTTGAACCACTTACATCAACTATTCAAAATGTTGTTCACCAAAGTCATGATGAATTATATGATTGTAATAGTTTTTTTAATCATATTAAAAATTGTAGAAAATGTTATAGCCGAATGAAAAATAGATTTAGACCCAAACTTATTGAAAATTTTAGTGATATTGTTGATGATAACAGAGATGTAATTGTAATGATTTTAATCGGTATTTCAATAATATTATTTTTTAATTTGATTAATAATGTAACTAAAAATAAATAATTATTTTTTTCCTTTTTCTTTAGGGAACCATTTTATTAAAATAATATTTGGAGAATAAAATTCAGTTTCGAAACCATTTTTTTTTAATTTATCTTCAACAAATTTTAATGATTCATCGAGTGAATATGATGGTAACCCAATTAAAAATTCAGGAATTTGACACCATGTAAAATAAAAATTTGCTGCACTTGCTAATTGTATCTTATTTTCAACCATTTGGAAAATTTTATCAAATGTTATATATTTTCTTGATTCGCGTTCTTTTTGTACTTTGATTAAATCATCTGCTTTTACCATTATATAATAAAAAGATTTTATTTAAAGAGTTCAAACTATTTAAATAATAACTTATGGAATATGACACTATATGTTTATCTGGTGGGGGTATTAATGGTTTAGGGTTTTTAGGTGTACTTGATTATTTAACTACACACAAACATATTGATATTAATAAAATTAATAATTTTGCTGGTACATCGATTGGTTCTTTTATTTGTTTTATATTAGCATTAGGATATAGTATACATGAACTTGGAGAATTTGCTCTTAATTTTGATTTTAGTAAGATTGAATCTGAAATTAATATTAATAATTTATTATCAAATTGTGGTTTAAACACGGGTGATAAAGTTATTTGTTTTCTTAAATTTTTTGTTGAAAAAAAATTAAATATGGACGATATTACTTTTGCTCAATTATATGAGTATAACCAAAGAAAAATTATTATCATTGGAACTAATTATACAATAGGACAAGAAGAAGTATTTAGTTATGATAATACACCTGATATGTCTATTATTACAGCTATTAGAATATCAATATCTTTACCATATATTTTTACACCAGTATTATATAATTCATGTTATTATATGGATGGTGCGCTTGTTAATAATTTTCCTATTAAATATTGTAATAAAAATACAACTATTGGTATACATATTAATAATATAATGAGAGATGACAATATTAACCTTATTGATATTACTTCCCGTATTATTGATATGGCTATTAAAACAATTACTATTAAAGATTATTGTGATACAGATTTAGATAATATTATAATAATTGATTCTGATTCATCGCAATCAGCAAATTTTGGTATGAATTATGAAACCAAGTTGAAAATAATTAACAATGGTCAATTAGCTGCTAAAAAACATGCGGATAAACATATCAAATCAATATGTTCTAGTATATTAAACGGAATAATAAATAAAATACAAATTAATAATAAGTACACTGATACAGCAACACAGACTGATCAAAATGATATTAATTTATAATTTATTAATGTTTGTAAAAAGTTAAAGACTAATTACTATTAAGTAACGGTTGATAAAAGGTTAATTACCACTCATTAAATTTTGAATTAGAAAAATCTTCTGGTTTCATATTAGAAAAAAGATCTGATTGATTTCTATATTCTAACATTCTTTCTTCTAAAGTCTTTTCTGGTTCTGGTTTTAGTTTAGGTTGAAGTGAAAAAGCCATATCTAAACTTGAAAATTGTGTGCTTAATACTGAATCTTCAACATATAATTTGTTTAAATCACCAATGTTAGTATAGCCACTACCTGTGTATGATGTTAATTCACTAAAACCATTATTTGGTTGTTCAATAATTTGACCACAAAATTTACCTTCGGGTTCTTTATTTGCTTCAAATTTCGCATTAAAATCATCAGGATCAGTAAATTTTTCTTGTTCAATAGTAATATTATTACTTTCTCTTTTTTGTTGAGCTTTTGTAAATTTCTCCAAAATAGACTCATTATCAAGATCTGTAGTATAGCCATGTTTTTTATTGAGTTCTTCTATTTTGTCACTAAATTGTTTTTTACTAGTTTCTTCGTCAGCAAAAAACCCAGCTATTGTATCAATATTTTTACTAAATGCTGCTTTTAAATCAATAAAAGTTTCTGCTCTACCATTTAAATATTCATCATATTTTTTTCTAGATTCACTATTTGATAGTACTTGGTTTGCTATAATAATATGATAATATATATCTTCTTCTAATTCTGAATTTTTATCAGGATGAAAGTTTTTAATAATTTTCATAAAACTTTTCTTGATTTTATTTTGATCAGTATCTGGTTGTATATTAAGTATTTCATATAAATTATATTTAAGAGTTGAAAAATCAATGTCTTTTTCTGCCATTACTATTGATAATATAAGTAAAACAAAGTTTTAAATAGTTTTTTACTTTATAAAAATTTGTTTAATTTTTAACACATAATAATCATGTTGTCAAGATGTTCTACGAGTCCATCTTTAGTACGATTTCCTTTGAATGGAATACGTTTACCACCCCCTTCAATGAGTACAAATGGATAACCAGGAACATTATATTTGCTACACATTTCTTCATTTTCAGGTCTATCGCATTTTACATCAATAGCTTCAATATGTGTCATTTTGTTAGCGGGGTCTTTAACATAGTTAGTAAATTCAGCCCAATGAGGTTCAAATTTTTGGGACCAACCACACCATGAAGTATTAAAATTATATACTTTTATTTTTGTTTCAGAATTTGATTTAGGAGTTGGTTCGGTAGCAACATCGGTAAATTTTTCCTTATTTTCATTAGTATTTTGATTGGAAGATTCTGATTTATGTCCACATGAACCAGAACCAGACATAAACCAAAGCATCATAACAACCACAAGTAAAATAGACCATAATGGGAATCCAAAATAAACTTGATTTAACATTATTACTATATTATAGAAAAAAACAAATTATTGGTTTAATTTTATAAAAATATTTAAAAATTTAGTTAAAATTTTTTTCTATAGTATATTATATATATTCGATGTCCGTACCTAAATCAACTAGATATGACAAATACATTCCCTTATTTGGCCGTGAAAACGATTTACGTGTTAGATTATTTTTAGATGCTTTAGACCAACCTGCTACCAACTTTAATTTTGCTTTCGATGCTGCTGGTAATAATACTGTTCCCGTTATGGCACAAAATGCAATGAATGGTGTAGCTGCTGATCCTACACATCTAAATGCTGAATGGAACTTATTCTTCCAACATTTAAGACTTCGTTTAAGTGGTCTTGTCATTAACCCAGCTGTTGCCGCTGGAGCTGCAGCAGCTGGTGTCCGTCGTGCTGCCGCTGGTGCTGGTGCTAACGCATTACCTGCTAGATCTCCTGCTGAAGATCAAAAAGTTATTGACATTATTAGAAGTTTAGTTGGTCCTCAAATTGCTGGATCATTAGAAGAAAAAATGCAAACTGTCGTAACAAAACTTTTAGATAGTGCAACTGCACCAATTGGTGTTGGGGGTGCACCAGTAAATGTACTTCGTACAATTGCTCAATGGAATAATATTACTATTGCTACATTTAAAGCTGCTGATGCCTTACAAGAGGAGTTATTTAATTTTGGCACTAATGCCGGCGGTAATTCCCGTGGTGCTAGAAGAGTGGATTTTGTCACAGGTAATAATGTTGACGGTGCTGCTGTTGCTGTTGTTCCTGCTACTGTTGCTGTTGCTGACGGTGCAAAACAATTTACCAGATTTAACCCAACTAAATTCTGGATCCAACGTACTATGGAAGATGCTGTTGCTAATGCTAAATTACCAGTTGTTGCTGGTCAAGAATCTAGTATGTTACGTGATGATGCTGCTGCTCCTGTTGAATCACAAAAAT
>JACCDO011576626.1_pt1 | contig 25104 bp, 22 predicted proteins | sample 7446101 | NCBI WGS metagenome assembly JACCDO01 (sample SAMN15323440, study PRJNA562643) | freshwater metagenome | isolation source: river surface water | place: USA:Blue River Watershed | collected 2017-08-16 | reverse complement strand
TGGTGACTGCAAGTGCTTGGGCTTGTGCAACCGGCTCGCCGATGACTCGCCCATTTTCATCTGCGGCGAAGAGCACAACCTTCGTCTTCAGGTCAGCTTTCGTCGTAGCACGGTTATCGAGCGTCACGGCGACCTGCACCAACGCAGAATCCGCGCTAACTTTGGGCGTAGTGATTTGCACGCCCCAGTGCGCGACCCCGACGCCCGCAGTCTTCGTGAGCCAGACGTTTCGATAAATCCCAGAGCCGGGATACCAACGCGTTGACTGGGCTGGGTTTTGCAGACGAATCGCCAGTGTGTTTTCCGCACCGGGCTTCACATACGGTGTGAGATCTACGCGCCAAGAACTGTAGCCGTATGCCCAGCCGCCTGCGAGCTGACCGTTGCACCAGACCAACGCGTAGGACATCGCTCCATCCACCTCGAGGTAGAGACGGCGTCCGGCATCCGCAGCGGGCAAAGTGAACTTCTTGCGATACCAGCCGGTGCCAGCCCAAGGCAGCTTGCCGGTTTTGCCCGGCAACTCTTGCTGGAAGTCCGACTCCACGCCCCAATCGTGTGGCAAGTTCAGCGCGCGCCAACCGGAGTCATCAAATTCGGGACGTGCCGCATCGACCAACTTGACCGAAGGCGCAAGGGCTCCGGCGGCCTTCGTCGGCTGGTAGTTGAGCAAGTGGTCGCCAGTCGAGAGCATGCACTCACGAATGCGCTCGTAATCAAAGGCGTCCGCCGCTGCCGGATCGTCACCGAGATGAAATCTCCATCCGTCGTTAAACAACAATCGTTCGCGTGGAGCAGATGCCGTCCCGAAAGCAGAAGAATGCAGAAAGACCAAGCCAGCGAGCAGCAGGGGAAGCAGCTTCATACGACGGGTAGTTTAGCCGAATTTTTTGGCCATGGCCATCCCCCCCTTAGGGTAATTCGGCAAAATAAACCCGCCTACTCCTGATCGAATGGGTTGGCCGATGCGGTGCCTTCGCCGGCCGGAATATAAAGCGTGAATCGGGTGCCCTCGCCTTTTTTGGTTTTCACGTGCACGAGCGCATTGTGATGGCGAGCGAGACGGGTGACGATCGCCAGCCCGAGACCTGTGCCGCGCTCGGCTTTGGTGGTGAAATAGGGCTCGAAAATACGCGAGAGCACGTCCTGCGGAATCCCGTCACCCTGATCCAGCACAGAGAGCGCGACCAGCGGAGGCTGATTGGAAAACGATTCAAGGTGAATGAAGCGTTCCGTATCGGTGTCACGGAAGTGCTCGATCGGCAATGGGCCGGAGCAAAACTCGGCGGTAATCCACACGTTTTGGGCTTTCGCGGAAGCTTGGAACGCGTTGACCGTGAGGTTCAGCAACATCTGGATCAACTCTGTGCCACCGACAAAAGCCGTGGCGTCGCGATCCAAGGGTTTAACGGAGAGTTTGCCGCCGCGAAGGCTGGGATGCCCGTGCATCAGTGTGACCACATCACTGATGACCTGGTTGATTGAAACAGTCGGGGCCTGCGCACTGCGCTTGTTGACGAAACGCAGGTAACGACGAGTGATGGCAGCGCAGGTCGCGACCTGCTTCGCGAGGAGATTCACATCATCACGCACCCCCTGAAGGTCTGGGCCATAGAGCGAAGCGACGGTGTCCAGGCGGTGTCGTAGTAGCTCGACATAGCCGCTGATCACGGTGAGGGGGTTGTTGATGTCGTGCAGCGCTCCCGCGTAAATTTCGGTGGTAGTGCGCGCCATCTCCTCCTTAAGCGCGGAGTCTTTGAGTTGCTCCGAGAGCGCATTCAAGCGCTCGGAAGTGGAGCTCACCGTCTCCGAAATGCGACGAAGGTGCAGAGCGCGGGTGACCGCTTCGCGGATGGTCGAAAGGTCGAACGGCTTGCTGAGATAATCGCACGCGCCGAGGCGAAGAGCCTGCCGGGCGGTTTCGATGGTCTCGTAAGCGGTCAACATGATGACCTCGATATGCGCGTCTATCGCCTTGAGTCCGCGGAGCACATCGATGCCGGACTTTCCAGCCATGCGGATGTCGAGAATCGCGAGGTGGACTGGATGTTGTTTGGCGTAGTCGAGGGCCTTGTCGCCATTCTCGACGGCATGCACGTTGAAATCTTGCCGGAAAACCATACGCAGGGATTGGCGCGGGCCTTCCTCATCATCCACAATGAGCAGCGTCGGTAATGGCGCGGGAGCCGCCGTGGGCATCACGGTGGTCTCAGGTTTGGCAACGGCAGTCATGGGTGCCTTTAGAATTTCCACGCGAGGGAGAAAGAGAGACCGCTGAGGCTGTTGTCGTAAGTGCCGTCCGCCGTCGCCAAGATCAGCGAGGGCGGGCTGCCGGTCACGGTGCGCTTGCCGCCATCAGCATATTGCCAAGCAAAGTCAGCCGAAAGACGCTGACCACGCCAACCGAAGCCAAGATTGTAGAAGTTGCGATTACTGTCCGGCACAGCTGGGAAATAGGTAGCATCGGGCGTGGAGTCTTCGGTGTAGGTGTAGCCGACCGATACGTGCCAGCCGTTGTCAAAATAGCGCGTCACACCAAGCTCGTAGAAAAAGCCGGACTCCCAGTTGAAAACGAAGGGCAACGGGCCGGAGTTGGCGTTGTTAATGGTGACAGTGTTGAAGCGCCCCCAATTGGTCCAATCAAGGTTGGCTTCAAGATTCCACTGCGGCGTGGGCCGGTAAGACCAGCCGACGATGAGCACTTCCGGAAATACGAAACGCGCAGCAGCAGCGGATGTGGTGGGCGGCGCCAACAAGTTGGTGGAAGTGCCATCGAGCTCGACGCTCGTGTTTAGCGAATAGCTCAAACCGAACTGGTGCTGCTCGTTCACTTTCCAAAGCAAGCCGACGTTCAAACCGACGCTGTCACCCTTGCCTTCGAAACGGTAAGGCAGGCCCGGAATGATGTCGCGACGGAGGTCGGCATCCACGCGGTTATAGGTGAGACTGGCGCCGAGCGAGACAGCGGAGCAGGCCTGCCAAGCTACGCTCAGGTTGTAAGTCAGGTGCGTGAGCTCGTTGCGCGTCGAGAGAGTTTGCAGCGGCGAAGTCGCGGGCCACTCTGTCGAAAGACCGAAGGGCGCATAAATACCAAAGCCGTAAGCAAAGGCCGAGCCCGCAGGATGGCACGCCGCGTAGAGCGAAGGCACGGATTGGTAGCTGTCGTCGAGGGAGGTGCTGCCACCGATTCCGGAGTAGTCGGAAGAGACGGCGACTTCGTAGAGATTGACCGAGATTTCTTCGCCCGCGAGCTGCACGAGGCCAGCAGGGTTGTAGTAGATTGCACTCGGATTATCCGCTGTGGCGACGAAGGCGTTGCCACGGCCGGTGGCGAAAGCATCTTTGAAGCCAACGCGCGTGCCAGAGGCATGAGCGGAACTGAGTGCAAGACAAGACGCTAACAGGGAGGCAGGGAGGCAGGAGCGAAAGAACATGGTGGTGAGGGTTAAGAAGAAAGGGGTAATCGGATGACGAGATCGGGGTCGCTCTCGCCAGTTCGGGCGTGCACTTCAAGCGAACCTTGGTGCGCCTCAATAACACGGCGGGCGATTGTAAGCCCAAGACCCACCCCGGTGTTGCGCGTCGTGTAGAATGGCTCGGTGGCGTGCGCGGCGGCTTCTCCGGAAAAACCGATGCCACTGTCGCGGACTTTCAGCATGACTTGCGGACGTCCATCTGGCGCGGGCGCCGGGTCGAGCGAGAGTTGCACCCGCCGCACTCCGGGCACGGAAGATTGCAAGCCGTTGAGGAAAATCTCCTGAAAAGCATGCGCCAGACCGGTCGGATTGCAGCGTAGTCTCGTGTGCGGCAGGCTGGCGGAAATCTCCAATTCTCCCTCCCCTCCGGCATACGCGAGGGATTTTTCGAAACCCTGCCGGATGATCTGCTCCAGATCTGCCAACTCGTTCGGCGCCTGCTCCGCTCGCGCCAGCACCAGCATCTGATCGGTGAACCGCTGGATGCGCTGCGTTTCGCGATCGAGCGCGCTTTTGAGCGAACGTTGAAACTCCGCATCATCAATCTGGCTTTCAAACAACTGCGCGTGCGTGGAAAGCGGCACCAACGCATTGCGAATCTCGTGAGCAAAGCGCCGCGCAATCAGCGAAATGAGTCGCAGGTTGGAAGATTCTATCTCGGCGCGCTGGGCGACCCGGATGCCCGTGAAATCCTCCATGAGCAGCAACGCAGTTCGCGGAGCACGCGCATTGCCATCACGCAATAACACAATGGACACACGCCATACTTGCGGCTGCCCCACCGGCGGAGCACTCCCACCAACAGGAGCGGGCGCAACCGTGCCGGCCTCATGATAAAAAGGCTCCACTTCTGTGCCGCGCTCGATCGCCTCGTGCAGCTTCACTGCAATCGGCGCAGGCAAATGCACCAGCTCCACAACCTTCCCCTCGCTACCGCGCAAAAGCTGATTAATGGTGCGATTGGCATAGAGCACATGATGCCCCGACCCAACCACCAACGCCCCCACAGACAAACCGTCGAGCACGCTCGCGAACAGCCGCTGGCTGCTCACCGCCTGCCGGTGCAGCCAACTGTTTTTCACCGCAAGGCCCAGCTCCTCTAGCAAGTGGTAAACCAGCAGCAGTTCCTCATCAGAAAACTCGCCGCCAGTGATGCGTCCGCCCAGCACCGCCACGCCAAGCGTGCGCTCGCGGTCGTTTACCGCCAAAGCCACTTGCCCGCCGAGCACTTCAAACTCCCGCGCTACTTTCTGATCAAGTAAGCGGCCGTCGCCTCCACCCGCCGGTGCGCGGAGGATTTGCGGTTGAAGGGTCAGCAGCCGCCCAAGGCCGCTCTTACGCGTCAGGGCGAAACATTCCACGAGATCTGCCGGCACACCCACTGCCGCCGCGCAAGGCAGCGAGCCCTGCAAATCGCCCGGCATCGCCGTGGGCAATGCTTCCAGCGGCCCGGGCTCTAAAAAGATGGCGATGCGCGAAAGCCCCACGACTTCGCGCAACTTCAGCAAAAAGTGCTGCGTGAGTTGGCGGTAGTCCAAGGAATAGCCCAGCACCTGCGAAAAATCTCTCAACACCTCCAACGCGGACGACAGCGCCGCCGCCTTACCCGTCAACCGATTCGCCGCAGGCTGCGCCACCGGCGATGACGACTCAGCCCCAACTCCAGTTGCAGCGGTGCCACGCGCCGCCAGCCGCACGAGCAAAGTGCCGAGCGCGGCCATGTCCACGGGTGAATTGAGCACGCTGTCTGCCCCAGCACTCAAGAGACGAGCCAGCAACTCAGCCGCCGCGCCATTCGGTGCGACCACGACTAGCGGCAAACTCTCCGATTGCGCACGGAAAGCCGCCACATCGCCGACGGTGTCCGTCTCGGAATGCGCGGGGGCCAACAAACAAACCTCGAAAGCTCCTGCCGTCAGACCACCACGCGCCTCCGCTACCTTGGGCCGATGATGTATCTGGAAGTCGGCGACGGCAGACAGCGCATGCTGGAGGCTTTGCGCGTAGGTGTTGTCTTCCGTTATTAAGAGGAGCCGAGTCACTTCCGAGGGGTGCAACCGAACCAAACCCCCGCTTCCCTGTCAGGCAAGCGTGAATTGTGTGTGAACAACCCCGGAACTCGGCAACGGTTCGGCACTTACTTGCTATTGCATTTTGTGAACCAGTCCGGCTACTTACTCTGAATTCGGTCCCCTCCGAGCATGATCGTCGACTCTCCCCATACCGACACCAGCCAAATTCGCACGGACTACGTGCATTTCCCCAGCCGCGTTGGGCTAAAAATCGCCGCCTGCCTAGACCATTGCGGCGATCTCGCCGGGCGGCCTTGGGTCGTGCTGGCCCCGAAATACGGCGAAACTAAGAAAAACAATCTCCAACTCGGTTACTACCTCGCCGCTAATGGCCTGAACGTCCTCCGCTTCGACATGAGCAATCACGTCGGCGAGAGCGAAGGGCGCATGCCTTTGTTCACTATTCCGGGTGCGGTGGACGACATCGTCGCCTGCTTCGACTACTTGGAAAATGAGCTCGGCGTCCTGTCGGCCGGGATGGTCGCCAACTCTCTCTCCGCTCGCATGGCCGTGCGTGCCACTGCGGTCGACCCCCGGATTGCCTACCTGATTTCGCTCGTGGGCGTCGTCAACGTGCAGCGCACCCTGGCCGTCGTCTATCAAGAGGACGTCGTCGCCAACTTCCTCGCCGGGAAACGCTGGGGCACAAACGACGTGCTCGGCTTCGATATCAATTTTGAAAATTTTCTCGGCGCTCTCATCGACAGCGGTTTGCACACCCTAGAAGGCACGGCGGAGGACCTCGCCCGCATCACCGGACCCGTGTCCTTTATCTCCGCCGCCAAAGATGCCTGGGTCGATCCAGAAGACGTGCGCGTCGCTGTTGCCCGTTCACCGCGCTGCGAATTTCGCGTCGTCCATGATGCCATGCACGAAGTGCGAGAAAACCCCGAAGCCGCTGAACGCACTTTCCGCGAGCTCGTCGCCCAATGCGTCAGCTGGGCACGGAAAACCAACTGCCTCGCCGACCAAATCGTCATTCCCGATAAACGCAGCTACCTAAAGCAAAACAAGATTGAGCGCGACCGCTACCGGCTAGCCAACCCCGATCTCATGAGCGAGACGGACTTCTGGTCCAAGTATCTCGGCAAATACGAGTATTTCGAGACGGTGGATGTTTACCAATACTACCTCAATCTCGTCGGCAATTTACTCGGGCCGGTGCGCGAAGGCGAAGTGTTACTCGACGCGGGCTGCGGCAATGGCCTCTTCGGCGTCTGGGCCCTGCGACGTGTGCTGGAGCAACACAAAGTTCCGCTAGATCCACCCGCCATTTATGTCGGCATCGACCTGACGCATAAAGGCCTGCTCGACGCCATGACCAAACACCAACATGTGCGTAGCGACTTGCGCCGCCAGTCTGCCGGACGCGGCCCCAATGTAGACTTCGCCTATCTGCAGATGGATCTCGATAATTTTGGCGGCATTCGCGCCGCCGAAGAAGGATTGGTGGATTTCACCCCCGGCACCTTCGATAAAATCTGCTGCTCACTACTAATCTCTTATCTGCGCCGCCCGCACGACCTCCTACGCGAATTTCATCGCGTGCTCAAACCCGGCGGCAAGCTCGTCGTCACGAGCATGAAACCCTTCGCAGATCTTTCCGACCTCTACCGTCGCTACGTCGAAAAACACTCCGACACCCAAGAAGTGGAGTCGGCGCGCGACCTCCTGCGCGCGGCGGGCAAGATCAAGGTCAAGGAAGAGCAAGGCGTTTACACCTTCTTCTCGGGTGAAGAACTGAGCGAGGCACTCCAAACGCTCGGATTCAAAAAAATCCAAGCAACGATGGGCTTTGGTAATCAAGCCACCGTCGTCGCGGCGGAGAAATGATCCTCTACTGCGTCCTTTCCGCCTTCCTTAACGCGGTTGCCAGCCTCGTGCTCGGCATTGCTATCTTCGCTAAAAACCGGCGCGACCCACGCACCGTTACTTTCGCCAGCGTCACCCTGTCGGTTTCTGTCTGGTCTGCCTTCTACCTGCTCTGGCAGGTCGCGCCAGATGCCAGCACCGCGCTCCGGCATGTGCATAATTTTTCCGCAGCCGCCATCATCATTCCGGCGCTCTATTTCCATTTCGCGACCAAGCTTACCGGGCGCGATCACCGCCATGAAGTGCTGATCGGCTACATGCTGTCGCTGCCCTTCATTCCCTTGTCGTTTACCGACCTCATCGTGGCCGGAGTGCAGCCCAAGATGATGTTCGCACACTGGCCCAACCCCGGCCCGCTTTACCCAGTCTACCTCGCCGTCTTCTTTTATTTTCTACTGCGCAGCTGGCAGTTGCTCTTTTTGGAGTTTCGGAAATCAACGCTCCTGCGCCGCAACCAACTCCGCTATGTATTGGCGCACACCGTCGTCGGCTTCGCCGGTGGCGCCACCAACTTCCCCCTCTGGTATGACGTGCCGGTGCCCCCCATCGGAAATATCTTTGTGGGAGTTTATATGGTCGGTGTCGGCTATGCCGTCGTGCGCTTCCGCTTAATGGAGTTCGACCTGCTCGCCGCCCGCGTCGTTGCCTACTTCTCTCTCATCGCACTACTCGCTCTCGTCGTCCCGGCTAGTTTCGAAGCGTTGGCCGGCTTATCGCTACTCCCCGAGAACGCGCCAACTTTCAGTAGTCTATTCTTTATTTCTCTTATCGCCACCGCGCTTACGTTCTGGGCCGTCGCCGCTGCGCAACCGCGGATCGATGCCGCGCTCGAGCAACGCGTGCTCGGCGACCGCATCGCCAATCGCGATATGCTCCGCCGCCTAGCCGGCCAACTCAGCTCCGCCCATGACGAGGAAGAGCTGTTCGACCAAGTCATTGCCGGTTTGCATGAAGCGCTGGATGTCAGCCGCATCGCCATCTACACGCGGACGGAATTTGAAACCTCCTTTGCCCGGCGCACGAGTATCACCGATGGCAAATTACCCCCCGATTTATTCGCCGAATACAGCCCGCTCGCCAGCACCTTGCTCGAAAAGCGCACGGCGGTTCTCTTCGATGAAATCGCCCACGGCCCCCTCGGTGAAACCCAGCATTACTTTGCTGAATTACACCGTCGCCAAGGACTCGAGTTGGCCGTGCCCATCGTCGGCGACAACCTCTTCTTTGGTTTCATCCTCCTCGGCTCGCGCAAAAGTCGCGCCCTCTTCAACGAAGTCGATATCTCGCTGCTCGAATCCATCTGCGTCCAGATTGCCGTCAATCTCCGCGCTCGCCAACTCGAACGCCGGGCCAGCCAAACAGAAAAACTCATCGCGCTCGGCACCCTCGCGGCTGGCCTCGCCCACGAACTGCGTAACCCGCTCACCTCTATCCAGACTTTCTCGGCCCTGCTCCGCGAAGAGAACTTCGATCCAGCCCCGCTGCGCGACTTCGGCACCGTTGTCCAACGCGACATCAACCGCATCGCCAACATCGTCGAAAACGTCGCGGCCTTTGCCGAAAGCAACAAAGTCGCCATGACCGAGGTGCAAATCGGCGACGTCCTCCGCACGGTGTCTGAAATCGCGCGCCCAGAGCTTGAGCGCAGCGAAGTCGTATTGGAGCAAAATATCGACCCCGAATTGCCCGCCATCCGTGGCAACCACAGCCAACTCCTCCAAGTCTTTCTCAATCTCACCCAAAACGCGATTCAGGCGATGGACGGGCGAGGAGGACGCCTCGTTTACCACGCCAGTCTGCGTCGCGGCGATGTGCGCGAGCCCAGAATCTGCATCACCGTTCAAGACAACGGCCCCGGTATTCCGCCCAACTTACTGCCACACGTTTTTGAGCCTTTCACCACCACCAAGGCCACCGGCGAACGCCAAGGCAAACATGGCATGGGCCTCGGTCTCGCCATCGTGAAGCGCATCGTCCAACACCACAGCGGCGAAATCCGCGCCCACAGCATTCTCGGCCAAGGCACCTCCTTTCTCGTCTTCCTGCCGCCATCTAGCCAAACTTCATGACTACTGCTCTCGAACGCACCCCTGGCATCCCGCTGCCCGCCACCTCTGTCACCCTTCCCGGCCCAGCCGCCCTTCGCGGCTTCGCCCGCGCTTTTTCGCAGTTCAACGATTTCGATCGTTTCGTCGCCGGCCTGCAGAGTGCGCTGGATCGCGCACCTGCTTTTGGCCGCTCCGTGATCACGTTAGACCGCCACCTCTCAGAGACCAACGACGAGCCCAGTCAATTTAGCCCCGGCTCGCTCTCGCTCCCTCTCGCAGGCACCAACCGCGTGCATGGCGTGCTCCAAGTGCAACCCACCTCCAATGGTGAACGCCGCACATTTGGCGCCGGGGATCTCCACCTCCTAGCAGGCTTAGCCGACTTTCTCGCCGCCGCTCTGGACCAAGCCGCGAACCTCCGCGACGCCGGACGGAGCCGCGAGCTCCTGCGCTTCCTTCTCAACCAAGCCCCCATCGGCCTCGCCGCCTATGGCCCAGAAAAAACCCTCGTCGTCGCCAACGAACTCGCCACCCAGTGGCTCGGCGATAACGGTCCGCCCTTCCTCGAAATCGAAAGCGGCCACACTGGTTTTCACCTTCGCGCCGCCGGCAAACTCATCTACGGCGAAGCTCGTCGCACGCCGGACGGATTATGGGTTGTCGCCATGCACGACCTCACTCCCGCCCAAGCTCGCTTCCTCAACAACCTCGAGCTCCGCGCCCTGCGCAGCCAAGCCAACCGCCAGCCCGCCTCCTTCGTCATTCTCGAGTCCAACGACATTCGCCACGGCGTGCTACACCAACTCGAAACCCTTCGCACCGCACTCGGCGACACCGGCGAAATCGGCCCCTACGACGCCCACCGCCTCGGCCTCGTGTTGCCCGGCATCGGTCTCGCCGCCGCTCGCCAACGCTTGCGCGGTTTCCAAGAAACTCTCGCCGCCATCCCCGACCTGCGCCTCGGCTTCGCCGAACGCGGACGCGACGGCGACACCCGTGAAGATCTTCTCGCCGCCGCCCTTCGCCGCTGCACTCCCTACGCCGAAGCCTTGCGCCCGGCCGTCCTCGCCCATGATGACGACCCCGGAGTGCTCTCTTCCATCGCCCTCGTCATCGGACGCGACTACCGCCTCGTTTCCAGCTCCGAAATTTCCGCAATTCGCGAGCATCTCCGCCGCGAAGAATTCGATCTCTTCGTCACCGAGATCGATCTGCGCGGAACGACCGACGGGCTCAGCCTCGCACGCGAAGCTCTAGCCGAACAACCCAACACGCGCCCGCTTTTCACTAGTGTTCATCCCACCGCCCATCCCCTGCCGCCGGACTTCGCCGCCGCTGGCGCTACGGTGCTCGGCAAGCCGTTTCATCCGAACGAACTGCGGGCAGCTTTCCGCAACCGCCTAGGCACATAGTTCACGCCGGCGGCAAAGGCTCGCGCGGCGGGATCCGTCTAGCGCCATCGGGAATGCGTCGAGTGGCTCGCGCCCAGTGCACGGCATTGCCGATGACGCGCTGCACGTCTGGGTGATGGTAAGTCGGGAACGTCTCGTGGCCGGGCCGGAAGTAGAAAATCTTGCCATGCCCACGCCGCCAAGTCGCGCCACTGCGGAACACTTCTCCGCCCGAAAACCAGGAAACGAAAATCAACTCGTCCGGAGTCGGAACTCCAAACGGTTCGCCATACATTTCCTCGGCGGCGATTTCGATACACTCCCCTATTCCTGCGGCAATCGGGTGCGACGGCAGCAAGTTCCACAGCCGCTCCCTATCCGTCGCTACTCGCCAGCGCAACGAGCACGAGTCTCCCATGAGGCTTTTGAAAATTTTCGAGTAGTGCCCAGAGTGCAGCACAATCAATCCCATGCCTTCGAGCACACAGCGACGCACCCGCGCCACCACCTCATCACTCACTTCAGCGTGCGCCTTGTGCCCCCACCAGATGAGCACGTCCGTCTCCGCCAACACCGCCTCAGACAAACCATGTTCGGGCTCATCCAGCGTTGCGGTGCGCACGACCAACGCCGAATCAGTGCGCAAAAAACCTGCGATGGTTTCGTGGAGTCCATGCGGATAGTGCACCGCCATCGCCGGAGTGTTTTTCTCCTGTCGAAACTCGTTCCAAACCGTGACGCGAACTGTGGACATACATGCAGCCAAACAGGTGCATACACCGCACCGCAAGAGCGCAAACCTACCGCGTCTCGTCTCAAAGTTGCCGCAACCGCCAGTCGAAGCCCGCGCCCTCTTTCACGGTCAGCCACGCGAAACTTGGCCGACACCCACCCCGCGGAAGCGACAAGGAGCCAGGATTCAACCAGCGCACGCCCGCCACATCCGTTTCGTCGCGCGGCACATGAGTGTGCCCATGCAACACCACCTGCACTCCAGCCGGAGCCACCGGCGGCGCAATGTGCGTCAGGAAAAAAGTCTGCCCCGCCCGACTGAGTTTCAGCGCCTGCGGCCAACCCGGATAGGCATCGTTGTTGCCGAGCACTACATGCACCGGCTTCCCAAGCTGCTCCACCTCTACCAATCCCATCGGGCTGCACACATCGCCGAGGTGCCAAATCTCATCCGCCCCGGACAGCAACCCAGTCAGCTCGTCCGGCAACTTGTCGTGAGTATCTGCAATGACCGCAATACGCATGCCCGCAACCTGCGCCGCGACCTCCTCACCGGCAACCGCGAATCCACCCCCAAGGCCGTTGTCACTTAATAGGTGACAACGGCCTTGAGCGCCGAAGCCGGGTGTTATTGGCTTCGGGTTGCAGTTTTGCGGACGCAGCACACGTTCGTGCAACTAACCTCCAGCTCGCACACCCTCCTTCGCCCACCGCCCATGCCCTCAACCTACGAAACTCTCCGCGCCGACATCATCACCGCCATGAAGGCCCGCGACACTGCAACCGCCACCGCGCTGCGCACCATGGACGCAGCCATCCAACGCGCCGCCCTCGATAGCAACAAGGCCATAGACGAAGCGCTCGTCATCACCACGCTGCGCAAGGCCGTGAAAAATCTCTCTGACGCCCGCGATGAATTCCAGAAAGGCGGCCGAGCCGACCTCGTGGCCGCCAACACCGCCGAGATCGCCGTGCTCGAAAAATATCTACCCGCCGGGCTCGACTCAGCTAAACTCGATGCGCTCATCGCCGAAGTCATCGCAGCCACCGGCGCCACAACGAAAAAAGAAATGGGCAAAGTCATCGGCGCGCTCAAGCAGCGGCCAGAGGCCAGCCTGATTGATTTCAGCGCCGCCAGTAAAATCATCCAAAGCAAGTTAGCTTGAGCGGCCGCTTTCGCGATTTGCTTTTGACGAAGCGTGATTAAATTAGCCGTAAGATGTTCGCCAACCTCCTGCCTTGGTTCTCGCGCGACCCCGACTCCCCTCATGTGGAAGCCACCGGCTATGACCACGCCTTTGTCGAGGAAGTCACCGCCCATCGCCCGACCCCGCCGAGCCCCCAAGTCGAACGCTTCATCCTCATTTGCTGGCTGCTGATTGCGGTGAAACACCTCGCCGTCATCTGGGCGGTGTATCACTTCCACATGCCGTTTAATCAGCTGATTGTGAATTTCCCCACCTGGCTGCTCGGGCTCGTCGCCACTCTCGTCTATTATCGCCGCGTAGAATAAACTTGGGCCAACGCGCGCCGCCCCCTTCCCTGTGGGCATGCACCAACCCGTTTCCGGCCTCCGTTCTTCCTATGACCGCGTCGGCGGTCTTGTTTATTTCGGGCGCATGCTCGATAAAATCCGTCTGCATGCCGTCGGCAAATTGCCCGCCGCTTATCACGCCAATCTCAGTCAAGGCTTCGACCTGCGCACCTGCGCTTTCCTGCGTATCAACTATAGCGACCTCGTGGCCCGCGTCGCTCAAGGCGGCACCGACGAAGAAATCCTCGCTTGGGCCTTCACCCAAGGCGGCGCTCACTCCGATGCCGAATGCTTTTTCTGGAACGGCTTCATGATGAAACGCGGTTGGCGCGACGACTCTTCCGCCCATCTGCGCGAAAAAGCCCGCGAGTTTGGCCTGACAGATAAACCCATCGAGACGTGGTTTGACCTCAACGAATACGACGAAGGTCGCGATCCTGTCGGCACCCGTGCCTGGGAAAAAGCCTGAGCCTGCTAGCTGCGCCTATGTCCGCGCCTTCTCTCCGCCCGCGCCTGCAACTGCTGCTTTCCCTGCTCAGTGTGCTGGCCGTGTTTACCCTTTGCGCCGCAGCCGGCGTGTGGTGGTGGCTACGCGGCAGCCTCCCGCCGCTGGACGGCTCGCACCCACTGCCGGGCTTGACCGCCCCCGCAACCGTCGAGCGCGACGCCCAAGGCGTGCCCACGCTAATTGCGGCCAATCGCGCCGACCTCGCCCGCACCACGGGATTCGCGCACGCCCAAGACCGCTTTTTCCAAATGGACACATTGCGGCGCATCGGCGCCGGTGAACTCGCGGCGCTCGTGGGTGAAGCCGCTCTGCCACTCGACCGCGCCAACCGCGCACACGGCTTTCGCCAACTCGCCCGCGAAGTGCTGATGCATCACCTGCCCGTCCGGCAGCGCGAGCTGCTCGAAGCTTACGCCGCTGGCGTGCGCGCCGGCCTCGCCTCATTGCCACGCCAACCTTGGGAATACACCGTGCTGCGCACCACACCCGCACCGTGGCAACCCGAGGACAGCCTACTGGTCATCTATGCCATGTGGCTTGATCAACAAGACACCCGTGGACGTCTCGAAATCACCCGCGAAATTCTGCGCGAAACCCTCGGCTCGCAAACCCTAGACTTCATCGCGCCCGCTGGCGACTCACATGACGCCGCGCTCGACGGCAGCCTTTTCCCCTCCGCCCCACTGCCAAGTTTGCGTTTTGCCACCGCCGCCAATTCCAGCGCCACGACCTCCGAACCCGACACCATCGGCGCGAGCAACAGCCTCGCACTCGACGGCGCGCACACGACCAACGGCGCCGGACTCCTCGCCAACGACATGCACATGCGCCTCGGCGTGCCCAATCTGTGGTATCGAGCCGTGTTTGTTTGGCATGACGAAGTCGGCAGTGCGCACCGAGCCGTCGGCGCGACTTTGCCCGGGATTCCCGCGCTCGTCGTCGGAAGCAACGGCCACGTCGCTTGGGGTTTCACCAACGCCTTTGCCGACACCGCCGATATCATCACCACCGACACCGATGACGTCGCCCAAATCTATTACCGCTCGACCACGGGCTGGAAACTGCTCGAAGAACGTAAAGATGTCATCGAGGTGCGCGGCAGCGCGCCCGTCACGCTGACCACGCTCTGGAGCGAATGGGGCCCGGTTATTCCGGAAAGCAGAACCAACACGGAGCGGCACCGCATTTTGCGTTGGGTGGCGCACGACCCCGAAGCTACCCACCTCGGACTGCTCGATTTGGAAACCGCAAACAACTGCGACGAAGCCGTAGCTATTGCCCGCCGAGGTGGCGGCCCAGCGCTGAGTTTGCTCGCGGCAGATTCGGCTGGACGCATCGCTTGGACCACCGCCGGACGTCTGCCTAACCGCATCGGCTACGACGGACGCTTACCGGTGTCCTGGTCGTATGGCGATCGCCGGTGGGACGGCTTGCGCGCGCCGGAGCTGACGCCCGTGCGCGAAAATCCCTCTGAGGGGTTTTTATGGACAGGCAATCAGCGCCCGCTCGGGGGCACGGACGGCGAACTGCTCGGCGACCTCGGCTATCACGACGGCTTGCGCGCATCGGCACTGCGCGACGGCCTGCACGCACTCGTCGCTTCGGGGCATAAAGCCGCACCAGCAGATTTGCTCAGCATCCAGCTCGAAGACCGCGCGCCATACCTCGTGCGCTGGCAACAACTGCTGCTCGCCACGTTGGATGCAAAGACGACAACCCGCAACCGCGACCTCACCCAACTACGCGAATTTGCCGCCGCGTGGGACGGACGTGCGAATCCGGACTCGGTCGGCTACCGCATCGTGCGCGCATTTCGCAAGCACGCCTCGGACCGCGTGCTCGCGCCGTTTTTCTCGCAGGCCGCTGCGCGCGAGCCGTTGTTCTCACCGAACAAATTGCACACCGAAGATACCGTCTGGCGACTTCTCGAAGAGCGCCCCGCAAAATTGCTCAACCCTGAACACCGCACATGGGACTCGCTGCTGCGCACCGCCGCCGAGGATGTATTGCGCGACGCCGAAGAAGCCGAGCTCAGTTTGCGCAACTTCACGTGGGGCCGAGCTAACACGCTACGAATGCGCCATCCGTTGGCGGGCCTGTTGCCCGGCTCGCTCTCACAGTTGCTTGCGATGCCAGCGGAGCAACTACCCGGCGACGATAATTTGCCCCGCGTGCAACGCCCAGATTTCGGCGCGACGGTGCGATTTGTTGTAGCACCAGGCCACGAGGACGAAGGAATTTTTGAAATGCCCGGAGGGCAAAGCGCGCATCCGCTCTCGCCGTTTTTCCGCGCCGGACACGAAGCTTGGGCACGCGGCACACCCGCGCCGCTTCTCTCTGGCTCGACCGAGCACACGCTCACCCTGACCCCGTAAAGCGACGCACACCCGGCTTGCAGACGCGGAGGCGGCGGACCAGCGTCGCGGCATGGATGCCTATACCCGTGCCCGCGAACTGATTGACGCCGCCCACGCTGCTGACCCCAAGCGCACCGCCGACGGACAAGCGGCCGAATTAGTTTACGCTGAGCGTATGGAGGCATGGGTGGCGCGTGCCGCCGAGCCATGTTCGCCGCTGCTGCGGCTCGCCGCCCGTTGCCAACACTTGGAGCGCTGGAGCGTGCCGCGCGCGAGCTTCCCACTCGACAAACCCGGCTACCACGCGTGGCGCCGCAGTCTTTATGTGAAGCAAGCCGAGCGCGCGCGGGAGTTGTTGCTCGCCGCTGGAGTTTCCGCTGCCGAAGCGGACGAGGCCGCCACTTGGGTTTCCAAAACCGCGCTCAAAACCAATCCCGGCACGCAGGCCTTGGAAGATGCGGCTTGCCTCGTGTTTTTGGAAAACGAGATCGAAGCCTTTGCCGCGCAGCACGCTGAATATCCACGCGAGAAGTTCGTAGATATTTTGCGCAAGACGTGGCGCAAGATGAGTCCGCGCGGCCAAGCACTCGCTCGCAGCCTCGCGCTGCCGCCCGCCATCGCCGCCCTCGTGCACGAAGCCATTAACGCCGCATGAACAGTCACACTCCGCCTGCCATCGCCGCCGCCAGTGCGTGGCGCTGGGTGCCGTCGCTCTACTTCAGCCAAGCGGTGCCCTATGTCGTGGTGATGGCGTTGACGGTGCCGATGTATAAACGACTCGGGCTCTCGAATACCGACATCGCTTTCTACACGAGTTGGCTGAATCTGCCGTGGATTCTGAAGCCGCTTTGGTCGCCCCTCGTTGATCGCTTCCGCACGAAGCGCGGCTGGGTGGTGACGTTGCAATTTTTCTTTGGCGCGGCACTGGCCGCAATCGCGTTGAGTTTGCCGGGGCCGTGGTTTTTTCAGGCGACTCTCGCTCTCTTCATGTTGCTCGCGTTTGCTTCCGCGACGCACGACATCGCGGCTGATGGCTTCTACTTGCTGGCGCTGCCGCCGAGATTGCAGGCGGCGTTCGTAGGTGTGCGTAGCACTTTCTATCGACTAGCGAGCATCGCGGGACAAGGCGGCCTCGTCTATCTCGCGGGCATGCTGGAGGAAAAGACAGGTGATGTGCGCGCCGCGTGGGCGTGGGTGTTTGTGCCGCCAGCGGTGTTCTTTGTGTTGGCGGGACTCTACCACGCGGTGATGTTGCCACGACCCGCGAGCGATCGCCCGGCAACAAGCGGCTCTACCGCCGCCGCCGACTGGGCGACGGCCTTTGCCTCATTTTTTCGCAGACCGGGTATCGGCGCCACGCTAGCGTTTCTGTTGCTTTACCGGCTAGGGGAGGCGCAACTCGTGCGACTGTCGCAAGCGTTTCTCTTAGATAATACGGCGGCGGGCGGTCTCGGATTGAGCACAAAGCAAGTCGGGCTTGTTTACGGCACGATCGGTGTTGGCGCGCTCGTGGTGGGCGGTATTTTGGGCGGGCTGGCCATCGCCCGCTGGGGCTTGCGGCGGATGCTCTGGCCCATGCTCGCCGCGATGCATTTGCCGAACCTGTTCTACATCGCACTAGCCACCGGCCAGCCGGAGCAACTGACGCTAGTTGCCGGAGCCGTGGCCGTGGAGCAAATGGGCTACGGTTTTGGCTTCGCGGCGTATATGGTTTATTTGATGAAAGTCGCGGACGGCCCGCACCGCACCGCGCATTACGCCATTGGCACCGGCTTCATGGCGCTCGGCGTGATGCTGCCCGGCATGCCTGCGGGCTGGATTCAGGCCCAACTCGGTTACCCCGGTTTTTTTGTCTGGGTGTGTATCGCCACGTTGCCCTCCGTGTGGGCGACGGCCGCCATCCGTCGTCAGGCAGATTACGGTAGCTCAAGCTGAGTCGGCGCGCGATCAACCTGTATCGCGCATCATTTGCAGAAATTGCAGCGCGTGATCCGGATGTTCGGCGAAAAATTCGCCCGCTAATGGCTCTTCCAAAAATCGGCTGTATCCTGACAGTTGCCGCACGGCGGAGTCTGGCACGGTTTTGAAACCCATCGTCCAATCTGCAAATTGCCGCTCAGCCAGCGGCCCTTCGCGCAGGATGCGCACACGAGCATGGCGCGGATCGCGCAGAATTTTTTCCAGCAATTCGCGCACGGATTTATGTGGCCCTTCGATGACCTGCATGAAGTCGCCGTTGCGATAGAGCAGCAGGCCGGTAATTTCGTTTTTCTGATTTCGCTCGCGGGCCTCCCGCAACATCTGCGCTAGCTCAGCTTCGCCGAGCGGATTCGTCGCACAACTAATGTAAACGACTTGCGAAAGCATGGCGGGATAACGTGGGGTAAAGCAAAGATGCGCGGCCATCGCCTGCCGTCAATCCGGCAGCATCTGGCTTTTGCCTCGCCCGGGTGCGGACATCGGCTAAAGTTGTCGCCACTATGTCACGTCAGCGGGAAATCACCGTGCTGCTCGTCCTGTTACTCGGGGCTATGGCTTTTGTCTTGGGCTACGTGATTATCAAACGTTCCGAACGGACGGCCGCACCCACCACAACCCAGACTCGTGGCCCGCTAAACCCTCCCACAGAGGTAGATCTGACGCAACACGACGGCCAGACGCTCAACTTTTCCAGCGGCCAACCTGTCGTGCAAGATACCCCGGCCGACCGCGCCGTCCTTGAAGCGGACGTGCGCGAGATGCGTGAAAATGCCAGCCAAGTGGTTTTCCCTGGTCAGCCGACGAAGTGACCGCGCCGGAATCCGCTGTTGTTTCTCCCGAGGCAAGACCTTAACCCGTAGTGTCATTCACTTTCCTATCATGAAAAAACTCTCCCGCATTGCTGTCGCCTTGGCTTTCGCATCGCTGGCCGCGCACGCCCACGCTGGCGCCGGTCCCGAAACCGCCGTCGACCCGAATCAAGCCGCCCAAGTGCAACTCAGCGCGGAGTTGGCCACCGCTTGGAAAGAGACTGAACAGCTCCGCACCCAACTGGCTGCCGCCGAAAAAGCGCGCGATGAAGCCATCGCCGCCGCCAAAACGCCCGCCTACCCTGACCTTCGCGAAAAAGTTGCCAGCCTCGAAAACCAACTCGCCGATGCGAAAAAATCGGCGGCAACCCCCGCTGCTCCCACTGCGCCTGATGCGTCCACCACTCCTGCAAATGCCGACGAAGTGACCGCACTCCGTGAAAAATTGGCCGACACCGAAGACCGACTCGCGACCGCGCTCCGGGGTTATTCGCTCATCGAACAAGACCGCGCCCCGCTCAAAGAGAAACTAGCCGACACCGAAAAAGCGCGCGACGACGCCCAAGCCGAAGTTGCCCGCCTGACCAAAGCCCTTGAAGCCGCCACACCCGCCAACGACGAGCTCGCGAAAACCCGCGACCTGCTGCGCGAAGTCCAGGGCAGCAACAGCCTGCTCGCTCAAGAGAACTATCGCTTGAAAGCTGCACTTTCACCCGCGCCCATCGGAGGATCGACTAATACGCAGAACGCTTCTGCCCGCACTTACACCGTGCAGGCAGGTGACACGCTCTCGAAAATCAGCACCACCCTTTATGGTAAGCCCGACCGTTGGCGCGATCTCTACGCAGCCAATCGCGAGCTGCTGGCCGATGGCACGTTGCGCGTTGGCATGGCACTGCGCCTGCCCTGACGCCAAATCGGTCTGCTCCACTCCTCCCTTCGGGAAGGGGCGGCCTCAGGACTTACCAACAGGGGCATCGAACGGCGCGCCGGAATCACGTCCGCGCCGTTCTTGGCTTTTTTGCTTTCGGTAGTCGCCAGGCGTCAAGTTGGTGAGCTTGCGAAACACCCGCGTGAAATAACCCGCATCCGAAAAACCGCAGGCACTCGCAATTTCGGCGATGCTCTTATCCGTTGAGGCTAGCGCTTCCAGCGCCCCGTTGACGCGCTGCCGGTTGATGTAATGCGTGAGCGTCTCGCCAGTTTCCTGATGATACAGATGCGAGAGATAGTCAGGCGAACACTCCAATTCCTCCGCGATGGAGCGCACGGCAAGAGCAGGATTGTCGAGCTGATCGCGCACGACCCACTTCACTTGAAACACCCGTTCGGAGTCGGCCGTCACTCCCGCCTCTTGCGGCAAATCCAGCACCTCCAGCAGCGAAGCCACGAACGCCAGCAAGTAACCGCGCAACGCCGTGTCGCGATACGACGCCGAGATGTGTTGGGTCCGCACCATCGCTTCCGCCAAATCCACTAAGCGCCGCAAATCCGGCGTGGGATAAAAACCCATCTCCGCGATACCGGGGCGGCCAGGGCGTTTTTCTTCGCCATAATGGATGCTGACCGAGCTAGAATAGAAACCCACGACGAGATTGCGGAACGGCTCGAAGTCATGCTCCACCCGCTCTCCGTGCGGCACGCCCGTAGGCATAATGGCAATCTCGCCGGGACGCACACTCACCGTCTCGGCCGGTGTGCTAAAGTGTGTGGTGCCACGCAGCTGCACGAAAATCTCGGGCTTAAAATGGTAGTGCATACCCGCGTGATTCTCCATCAACCGCAGCGAGCGCGGCACGCGCAACGACACCGGACGGCGCTCTAGCGTTTCCAACAGCCTCACCAACTCAGCGCGCAACGCGGGGCGAAGATTGAGGCTAGCTCGCCGAGGCGCCGGAGGGTGCGACGCACGAGCAGAACTGGAGGTGGAGCGTTTCTTTTCAGCCATGGCAGGAAGGCAGTGCCCTATTGCCCCCGCTCCACCCGTCTGCGGCAAGGGCAAAAACACTCCTGACATGGCGCTGGCCTTAGTCATGCTCTGGTTCTCGCTTGAAAAACAAGTCCCTCTCCTCTCCAGCCTCCGTCCCTAACGCCCGTCACCACACGGCCCCGCTCTATGATTGGCTACGCGAGCGCAGTGCCGGCGTCCTCTTGCATCCGACTTCGCTACCCGGCGCACAAGGTGTCGGCGTGCTCGATGCGCAGGCCGTCCACTTCTTAGATTTTCTGCAAGCCGCAGGCGTGCAACACTGGCAAGTCTGCCCACTCGGCCCGACTGGCTATGGCGATTCCCCTTACCAGTGTTTTTCTGCTTTTGCCGGCAACCCGTATCTCATCGATCTGGCTCCGCTGGTTACCAGCGGCTTGCTGCGTGAAGCGGAACTGCAACCACTGCGCAATCTCCCTCCACACCAAACCGATTACGGCGCGCTGTATTTGTTGAAATGGCCGCTGCTCGCTCGCGCCCACAGCCGCTGGGCCAAACTCGGTAAGCCCGCCCTGCCCTACGGTGACTTTGCCGCCTTCCGTGCACGCCATGCCGATTGGCTGGATGCCTACTGCCTGTTCCGCGCCCTGAAAGACCACTTCAATGGACGCTTGTGGTTGGAGTGGCCGGAGGAGGTGCGGGATGCACACCGCGCGCCGGGGCATCCGCTCGCACGCCGCCTCGCCGCAGAGCGCGAAGCTCACGCCTTTGCCCAATACCTGTTTTTTGGCCAATGGGCCCAATTGCGCGCCGCCGCCGCCAAACGCGGAGTGCAGCTCATCGGCGACCTGCCGATTTTTGCCGCGCTCGACTCTGCCGACGCTTGGGCGCGCCCGGAGCTCTTTGAGCTTGGACCAGACTTGCAACCCCTCGCGGTCGCGGGCGTGCCGCCAGATTATTTCTCCGCCGACGGCCAATTGTGGGGCAATCCTCTCTACCGCTGGGAGGCGCATGCTGCCGATGGTTACAAGTGGTGGATTGCACGCCTGCGCGCCGCGTTCGACCTCGCCGACGTCGTGCGTATCGATCACTTCCGCGGCTTTGACACTTACTGGCGCATCCCGGTGCCCGCAGAAAACGCCCGCGCGGGCCGTTGGGAAAACGGCCCCGGACTCGAACTTTTCCGCGCCTTCCATCATGCGCTGCCCGGCGCACGCATCATAGCAGAAGACCTCGGGGAACTCACCGACTCTGTGCACGCACTGCTGCGCGCTACCGGCCTGCCGGGTATGAGCGTGTTGCAATTCGCCTTCGGCAGTGACGCCGCCAACAGCTACCTGCCACACAACCACACCGCTAATTCCATCGTCTACACCGGCACGCACGACAACGACACGACCGCCGGATGGTATCGCGGCACCGACGAGCGCACCCGCGACTACGTGCGCCGCTACTTGCGTGTTTCCGGCGATGACGTCGCTTGGGATTTTGTGCGCAGCGCTTACAAGAGCACCGCGCGCCTCGCCATCGTGCCACTGCAAGATCTCCTTTCGCTCGGTTCTTCTGCGCGCTTCAACAAGCCCGGCAGTGCGCAAGGCAACTGGCAGTGGCGCGTGACGAATGATCAACTCCAACAACTCACGCAGACAGCGGCGCCAGCATTGCGCGAGCTCGCGCAGTTGTATGGGCGATGAACGCGCGCGAAATCACACGAATCGTTGTCGAAAAAAATTTCGCTGAACCAAAAAAATTACGTGCAAACTGCCGCGCTCTTTTTTAGTAATGATTCATGGCCAAGAAAAAACCGGCTAAAAAAGTAGCCAAAAAACCTGCTAAGAAAAAGGCCGTGAAGGCCGGCAAGAAAAAGAAAAAGTAACCCCGCCGTTGCTTTTATCTTTTACCCCTATCCGCCGGCTCTTCGGAGCCGGCGTTTTTTTCGCCACAAGAAACGCTGTCCGCCAGAGGGGAATTTTAGAAGAAACCCTCGGCTCACTTCACGGCAGCCCAGACGCGCTGCACGTCGTCATGGTCTTCGAGTGCTTGCAAGAACTCGCCCACTTCCGCGCGAGCCGTGTCATCTAATTCTGGAAAAGTCTTCGCAAGATAACCGATTTCAGCAGTGACCACTTGCCAGCCGTTTTGCTTGAGCCACGTAGAGACCGCATGCACGGCTGTGCGCTCAGTAATGAAGCGCGCGCCCGCCGCGCCTTCAGGTATGTCGTCATTTTGCGCATGCGTGAGCGCCTCAAAGTCATTAGCCCCGGCCTCAATCGCCGCCGCTTCCAAGTCTGGCGCGCCGGTCGTATGCGCTTCGACTAAGCCGACATGATCGAAGAGAAACTTGTTGCTGCCAGCGCCTCCGAGCACGCCTTTCTTGAAAAGCACGCGAACTTCGCTGGCCATGCGGTTGTGATTGTCGGTGTAAACCTCGACGATCACCGGCACCTTGTGCGGTGCGTAACCCTCATAAACTACGTGGTCGAGATGCTCTTTATCGCCGCCGCCGCCAGCACCTTTGGCAATGGCGCGCTCAATCACGTCGCGGGTGACGCTGGCCTTGCGGGCTTTTTCCACCGCCGCAAAGAGCCGAGCGTTTGCGGTGAGGTCGCCGCCGCCAAGTTTTGCGGCCACGGTGATTTCTTTCACCAGTTTACCGACCATTTGGCCTTTCTTGAGGTTAACAATCGCGCGTTTTGCGTGGAGCCATTGACGTCCCATAAGGAATCCACGCTAGGAAGGTTGTCCGCGCCGCCGCAACGACGAATCCGGCTTGCGGCACTCGAAATACGCTAGCGTTTCCGCGATTGCACCGCCGCCCGCAGCTTGGCTGGCTGAGTTAATGTCGTTTCGCCCGCTCATCCTGCTTTTAGTCGGTGTGTTGCTGACCGGCTGCACCTCATGGGAAACCCGGGGCAATCTATCCGCCATCGCGCGCGGCCAACGATTCTTTGTCGAGGAACGCTTGAACGATAATCTCGGCCTGCACCGGCTGCTCGTTGGCGAATTGCAAGCGCGTGGCTTCCGCGCGGCCAGCGGACCGTTGACCATGATGCCGGACGACACCCAGTTCATCGTGACTTACGACGGTCGAGAAGCTTGGGATTTCCACTCCTACCTGATCGAATTGCTAGTCGAGGTGCGCCCAGCCCAACGCTACAGCGAAGTCGTGGCTTCAGCTTACTTGTTCCGACCCGGGGTGACCAACAAGACACCCGCCGAAATCGTGAGTCTCGTGGCCAACCGGCTTTTCCCCGCACACCTCGCCACCCCGGTCAACCCTGCCACTTCCGCAGTCGCGCAGCCGTAATCACGCACACGCAGTCCTCACCGTCTTCGGTGTGAAGCCAGTGTAAATCAAGCTCCGGGAAAGCCCGGTCCATCGCCGGGCGCAACCCGCCGACTTCCAATGTCACGATACCATGCGGACGCAGCCGGGTGCGCGCCTGCTGCAAGAGCTTGCGAATGATATCCAAGCCGTCGCGCCCACCGTCCAAAGCGAGCGCAGGCTCTTTTTGGAACTCCTCCGGCAATCCGCGCAACTCGCGCGTCGGCACGTAAGGCGGATTCGAGAGGATGAGGTCGTAGCGCGCCGTCGGCACGGCATCGAAAACATCCGAGCGATGCAGACGCACGCGCTCGGCCAAACCGTGCCACGCGACGTTGAAACGCGCCACCGCAAGCGCATCGGGCGACAACTCCACTGCGTCCACTCGGGCGGAAGGAAAGCGTTCAGCTAAAAGCACGGCCAAGCAGCCCGAGCCGGTGCAGACGTCGGCGACCCGCGTCACCTCCTTGTTCGCTGGCAACCACTCAGAAATCCGCTCGGGCAATAACTCCACAAAGTAGGAGCGCGGGATAATCACCCGTTCGTCGACATGAAAGCGATGCCCACCCAGCCACGCCTCGTGCGTGAGATAAGCCGCTGGCACTCGCTCGACCAGCCGCCGCTGGAAAATTTCTCCCAGCTTCTCCGCCGCAGGCGCTGCGACCGGGCGACGCAAAACCGCCGGACGGCTGTCGAGCGGCAAGCCCAACGTGTGCAAAATCAGGTAGAGCGCCTCGTCATGCGCACTCGCAGCCACCTGCCCGAGCGCGGTGCGGCGACGCTCGTATTGGCGCACCGCCCATTGCAACCACTCACCAGCCGTGGCCCCAGCGAGCGGGAAACGAAGCCGACGTGCGCGAGTCGAAGGAGCGGCGGTTTTTTGGGACGAGGGCATGACAGGTCAGGAGGAAGGATTAGCTCCCGTAGTGTGCTCGTGGTTACGGAGGTGGTCGGAGCAGTAACACTCCTCGCCCGCACACTGCGAACAGTAGCGGAAATCCAGCTGCGGGTCGGAAATCTCCGTTCGTCCGCAAACATGGCAGCGGTGACGCGGCTCCTGCTCTTCAGCGCGT
>JACCDO010283917.1_pt1 | contig 25109 bp, 15 predicted proteins | sample 7446101 | NCBI WGS metagenome assembly JACCDO01 (sample SAMN15323440, study PRJNA562643) | freshwater metagenome | isolation source: river surface water | place: USA:Blue River Watershed | collected 2017-08-16 | reverse complement strand
GTGTTTTTGTAGCTCATAAAAATTCTAATGTCTTAACCGTGAACGGCAATTAGCTAAGGGGATGCGGGGTAAACCGACAATAATTAGACGGTGATATTTATGCGAAATAAGCTAATTCAGATTAACGCAAGCAATCACAAGCGGTGCTAATTTTCTGTTACGTAGCAATCAGATAAACATCCATCATCGAAAGTTTATTTAATTCTAAGTATTTAATTCTTTTCCATATATCCGGCTCTCATGATCACTAACTAGCCAACATTTTGACCGCGTTCGATGCGCGACGGTCATCTGCAGATGTATGTATATTTCAATATACCGTATCAGTAGATCGTCATACGCCTGCGTTCCAATAAATGAAAAAGCCGACTCATAAAATAAGTCGACTGTGCTAAATGTATGCGCTAAATATTTATCTAACGGAGATTTATTGCTGCCCCAAGAGAGTATTTAAAAGCCACTCATCTTATGAGCGTCGAATTTCGACGGCGACGCATGGCCGTAAAACCAAGCGCGGCAAGACCGAGCAAGGCCGCATAAGTGGAAGGCTCAGGAACAACAGTGACCACGCTAAGATAGCCGGTCAACTGATCGAATGACCAGTCTTGTCCACCGATAGTGGCCGTCCACACGCCAGAATTATTTGTTAAACTGCCGGTAAATGAGCCCGCAAGCGTAAGCGCAGAAAGGGACCCTGTTGCCGCATTAACATTGAAAAGTTGGTAGGAGGAACTCGGTGTAGCGGTGGTTACGTTAAGCGTGAGATTGCCACCATAGGTGAGAGCACCCGCAGTTGCACCTGCATCTATGAACCCCTTAGATCCGGATGCTCCCACATCGAGAGTGAGATCACGGCCCACAAGGCTGAATCCACCAGTTTTCGTGGAAACGTCCAACGTAGCCCCATCAGCAACTACAATAATCGTGCTGTTGGCGATAGAGCCGGTTGTGTCTAGCTTCAGCGTGCCAGCGCTAATAGTGGTGGCTCCAGAATAGGTGTTAACACCGGTGAAAGTCTGCGTGCCAGTGCCTTGCTTGGTCAGTGGACCTGTTCCCGACATGACGCCGCTAAAACTTGTGCTAGTGTTGTCAGAGCCTAGCTTCAGATGTGCACTCCCGAGGGTTACGCTACCGGCACCAGCGAGCGATCCAATTTGTGTGTCGTTACTATTAATATCAAGTGTAGTTGCGGCAGCTGCCGTAACTGCAGAATGAACTCCAAATGCACCACTAACGTCATCTATGGAGGTAACGTTGGCCCTCAACGTGCCCACATTAAGTGTAGTTGCACCAGTGTAAGTGCTGCTGCCGCTAAGAACGAGTGTGCCAGTGGCATTGCCGCCTTTAGTCAAGGAACCACCTGCGCTTGTTAAGCCAGTTCCATATGTGACGACATTATTGGTTCCGCTTACATTTATTCTGTAGAGTTGGCCGGCGGCTGTGCTGAAATTCGGTGAGTAATCGCTAGCAGAGGCTGTATTATACTGCAGCGCTCCGCCATTAAAAGATATGATTCCAGACCCTAAAACATTGCCTGATGCATTGGAGACGATGAGGGTGCCGTTGTTCAAAGCAAATGAAGATGCCTGGGAAAGCGCTCCCGCAGTAGAATTAGTGGTGCTTTGGGCACTAAGATTACCTCCATTTAAAATAATTGCTCCAGAAATTGTGTTTCCCGTGCCATTGAGAACGAGTGCTGCAGAACCATTTTTAGTAAAACCGCTGGTGCCAGCAAGCGCCACTGTTATAGTCGTGTTGGAATTTGTCGTAATGGTCGGAGAGGTGCCGGCCAAGGTCAGGGCGAGACCAGCTGTATTAGCAATCGTCCATGTATTGGATGGAGTGGTATCGCCAGTAATGATGGTGCCTACGGTTTGATTTGCTCCAAGCGTCAGACTGTTGTTTGCTGTAATATTAAGGGTGCTGAAATCGGCTACGGCATCAGAACCGCTAGCAATTACACCTCCCGACCAATTCGTGCTATTACTCCAAACGCCGCCTGTAGCAGCGTTGGTCCATGTGCCATTTTGGGCAAGTGCGGCGGACGAGAAAGTCAGCACAGCTAAGGATGCAATGAATATATTTTTCATATATTAGGGGGACGACAGTGGGGATAACAGTAGGGGGGGGTATCGGAGTAATACTAACTACAGCTACATAAATAAAACACCCACAGCGTTTATCAAACGAACAAATTGCCATTTGGTGTTACGTATCATTTGATGTTCTAACAAGAAAATTGTATATGCATGGCATGCCTAGCATGAGGTCGACCTTGCTCTAATAATTTGTATATTTAGAGTTAAATAAACTGTTTTCGTCGTTTCTATAAGCTTCATACCTGCCATGAACGTATGCGGCTCTGTCGTTCTTGATCCACGAATCAGGCTTTTCACAACTGAATCTGCTTCGTCTGCTCAGCGACACAAGCAGATCATTCCTCTTATTTTTGTTTAACCTGTTTTATCCTCTACTCGGCCCCCGCTAGTCAAACAGGCCCAGAAAGCTACTCAGAACCACTATTCCGCAAGCTCGCTCCCCCGAGTGAAGTAATCCTCGGCACTCGGCGCACATCACTTTCAAGGTGTTAGCTAGGTTAACTGGCTTATCCGAGCGATCCGTCTGCCAAAACCCTACCCGAGAAGTCTGTCCACAAAGCTAGCCTATCACCGGAATTGGCGAGTCCCCCTGACTAGGACGGCCATTATGCGTGGGCTGGTTGGCCATGTGTCACTCTACATTGAGCTCAAATGAGCCGACTTTGTTAAAAGCCGATTCCGTGGTATATCCCCTATCTCTTTTGTCGTTGTGAATTCATACGTAAAAATGCTTCCAAAAAACACCGAACGAAGGGGCAAGTGACATTAGGGTTTATTGACCAATTTCGAAATCCCAGGGCCGTCCGCATGAATTTTAACGGCAGGGCGGATTTGAGAGTGAGGAATGGGCAACCTATGACTTTTAAAAATGTTATTAATTGGTTTAAATGAGCCAATTTCTGTAGCGAAAACGGTCGTAATTGCCATTTAATGTTACGTATCCTACTTGACCAATATCGGCACCGCAAACACGGTGCCCAGCGGGCCACCTGCCCAGTAATTACCTCACCCCATGGATGTTCACCTAAGCGACATCGCCAAGAGAGTCGGCGTTTCTAAGATGACCGTCTCGCGTGTCTTGCGAGAAGACCCATTAGTTGCCGATTCGACCCGAAAGAAGGTTATGGAGGTGGCAAGAGAGTTAGGCTATGCGCCCAACCCAAAGCTAGCGCGATTGATGTCGGAGATGGCCTCCATCCGCAAACGCCCAACCTTAATCGGCGAATTGGTTTACATTTCGACGGACGACACCGAGTTCGGCTGGAAGACATACTATCACCACTTGGGCTGCTTTAACGGAGCCAAGGCGGAAGCCAAAGCTTACGGCTACAATCTCCTGCCGGTCTGGGCATTAAGTCGTCGCTTTAATAGTCCGGGGCGTTTGACGGAGTTTCTGTGGTCGCGGGGAGTTGACGGCATCATCATCCCGCCACTGGGTCGCGGAATGATCGGCAAATCCCTAGATATCGATTGGAGCCGGTTTTGCAGCGTGCAAATCGGCGCCACTTTGATAGATCCCAAATTGAACCTCGTGCGCCACAACCACTACGAAGGGATGCAACAAGCCCTGCGCGAAATGGAGAATCTAGGCTATCGGCGCATCGGGCTTTGTTTTTCGACCGATTCAGACATTCGTTCCTATCATCGCTGGGCGGCCGCCTACCTTTATTGGCGCACGATTCGCGGTTTCACCAGCCGGACTCTGCCCACATTTCACTATACAGCAGGCAACATTGATCGGCAGGCGCTGAAAAGCTGGATCAAATCCTCCCAAATAACCGGGATAGTGGGAATGAGCTCAGAGCCAATGGAGGCCTGCTTAGAGCTGGGGATCAAAATCCCCGAAGATCTGGGCTTCAGTGTGCTAGATCACCCAGGTGAAGGCAGCGATTGGGCTGGTATTGATCAAGTGGCACCGCAAATCGGTAGCATGGCAGTAGATACCCTCATTATGACCATCCGTAAGGGCGCCAAAGGCATCCCGCACCGCCCTATCCAATCTATCATCGAGGGCAAGTGGGTTGCAGGAAGAACAATCCGCAACATGAATGAGGACGGTCAGTCCAAGCCCCCAGGCGAATTGACCGGTGCGCAAGGCAGTTTCTAATCAATAGGGATGGGAAGAGATAGAGACGACCTAAAGCTTGTCGGACGATATAGCACGAAATACTCACTGCCGTATCGCCCGCACTAACTTGATACTCGGCGAATTCTACCCCTGCGTGGCTCTGCGTTTAGCCAGTATGCTGCGCATTTCGTAGGCCTTCTCTTCAGTGATGGGATAAGTAAATACAACGGCCGCGGTAAAGAGCATTGCTCCTGCTGTAACCCAAGAGAAAACAAATCTGAGCCAGAAAATAGTATTCGGAGACTGACGGCCCAGCAGATCTGCCTCAAAACCGGTTCCGACCAGAACGTATCCAGACAAAAGAATGGCCAGCGAGGCGCCTAGCTTGTAAGTCCAGCTATAGACTCCACTGAACATACCCTCGCGACGTTCGCCGGTCTTGAGCTCATCCGCATCGACCGCCTCCGGTATCATAGCATTGATGAACAAGTAGGCCCCAGCAGCCCCAATAGCGAAGATGACGTTCGGGATGATCGACAAATAAGGGACGTCTGGGGTGTAAAGCGGCCAGCGCAGTGCCGCACCAAGGCTGGTCAGGGAAAATGCCACCGCCAACGCGTTGCGCTTACCGATTCGCCGAGAAAGTCTATTCATCAGAGGCAGAGCAACCATCGTAGCGACTGGTATGCAGTATCCTGTGACGCTCAGTAATTTTCCTGAATCAAGCCCCTTCGAGCCATTAAAGAGATAGTAGGTAGTGACGTAGTAATTGAGAGCCGTGAGCGAGATTACTCCGAAGTAACTGACTACCGTAATTAGCCCCAAACTCAGCAAGGGCCAACACTGGATCACCTCCTTAAAACTCGCGAACAGGGAAACGGCACGTCCCGCAGGGGCGGGATGCGAAGTCCGCCGTTTGACCGACAAAAATGAGGGATGCTCACGGGCAAAGAGCACTGAACTCATGATAACAATGAGAATGAGCGCTCCCACCCAAAGGCTGTTGTAACGCATGCCCTCTGCCCGATCCGAAAAAACATCTAAACTCGTGAAATAAAACAAGCTCGAGACGATGAAAAATCCAAATTGCTCAATCACGGTCCGGATCGTCATGACTCTGGTTCGTTCGTGATAGTCTGGCGAAAGCTCCATCCCCATTGCGATGTAAGGCACACTAAAGACGGTGAAGGAAAGAAACAGCAACAGCGTGAAGACCAGCATCCACCAGAAGTAAAAGCTCTCGCTCTGCCCACGAGGGAACCACCAGATCAAAACAAAGCAGATCGCACAAAGCACTCCACCAATCGCGATCCAAGGACGACGCCTGCCCCAACGCGAAGTGGTGCGATCCGACACCCGACCCATCACTAAATCAGCAAAAGCCTCGATAATGCGAATGGCCGCAATAATCCATCCGATCGCAATTGGGTTTAAGCCCAAGGTATCATTAAAAATCGGATTATAGAGTATCAAGTAAGTTTGGAGGATCAGAGCAAACCCCAGTTTTCCCGCGCCGTAACTAATGCCGCAGTGAAGGGGAACCTTATCTGCTGCGGAAGTAGTATGGTTTTCGCGTGCTGTCATAGCTTCAGTGTTTCGAGCAAATCATGCTGCGACATACCTTCATATTATCGCGAAAGATGCCATCCAACGTCGAAAGACCTGACGTAAACTGGGCTCGTCCTGATTTTCCGGGCAGTTGAGATAGGGTCATTAGTTGGGAGAGGATTCGAAGCCACATGTGCTGTGGAAGCCAAGACTGGAGTGCAGGCGGATACGGTTGCGAAGACCCGTGCGCCCAAGACCCGAGCCAGCCACAGCCCCCCCTGGATTGGGTGGCTCCGGAAAAAACACGCACGAATCCACATGATGTCGCCGACCAGCCCCACTACGGATGAACTGCACCCATTCTGCGCCACCTAACCAAGCCGTGCCGCTAGTATTCGAATCGTGAAAACAACCTAACCGAACGAGACCGAACTTGCTTATCGTTTTTCAGAATTAGATTTCGTTCCGGTATTTTCTATCCTCGCTGTCCGTCAAATTAGGGGAGTTTCCCATTGGCTACTTATCCAGATCGATGCCGATTTTAAGCATTAACATATAATTCCAATACATGTGATACGTAACGTAAACTAACTTTGCTACACTCTTTCCATACAACGAGCATTACGTTTTCACTTATCGAGCCCCAATTATAATATCATGAAATTTGAAAATTGCTTGAGTTTCGCGTTACTCCTCTGCGTCGGGATTGTTGTTATCACGCTAACCGCTCCCAGACATTTGGTCGCTTCAGAATCACTGGCACCCCAAACACATACGATCAACGTCGCGGATTTCGGTGTTATACCTGGAGGGAAAGACTGCACCCGCGAGCTCAAGAACGCCCTAGCCGCCTGCCGCGCCAAAGGCGCCAAACGCCTCGTTTTCCCCAAAGGCCAATACCATTTCCTCCCAGATCATGCAGACGAGGCCTACCTATTTGTTAGTAACAACGACGAAGGCCTAAAGCGAATGGCATTCCCGCTGTTCGGATTCGAAGACCTGACCATTGATGGCCAAGGGTCTGAATTCATTTTCCACGGATTTCTGAATCCCTTCGTTGTCCAAGACGCCTCCAAGATCACCTTTGAAAATTTTTCGGTCGATTTCGACCGGACCTTCCACAGCGAGGGAGTGATTCTTGCTGTCGATAATGAGGGCATGAATGTTCGCTTCTCCGAACAATTCCCTTACAAGGTCAGCAAAGGGCTCCTGACATTCGTGGCCCATGAAAACGAAAACGGCCCCCTCACTTCCGTCAGCAAGGGCGATATTTATGGGAGCGGACACCTACTTGAGTTCGACACTGCGAAAAGAGAAACCGCTTTCATGGCGAAAGATTATTTCTTCAACGGCACCCTCTCCTACCCAGCCAAAGATTTAGGCGGGCGCGTAGTTCGGCTGATGATCCCAAAGCTGGCAGGCAAAATCGGCAACACCATGGTCTTCGGCCCGAATCACCGTAACTATCCTGGATTTATTATCACACGCAGCAGTGACGTGAGCTTTGAAAACATCACGCTACATCACTCCGGCGGGATGGGAATACTCGGCCAGCTCAGCCACAACATCCGCGTCAACAACTGCAAAGTCACTCCTTCACACGGTCGAATGCTCAGCACAACTGCCGACGCCACTCACTTTGTGAACTGCACCGGTTACATCCGACTTACGAACAATCTCTTCGAAAACCAGAAAGACGACGCCACTAATATCCACGGGATTTACGTCCAAGTCGCAGAGATCCTCGCACCCAACGAAATCCTCGTTCAATTGAAACACCGGCAGCAACACGGCTTCGATTTCCTCAGTCCGAAAGTCGAAGTAGAATTCGTGCGCGGGAAAAGCATGATCACCTTCGGAACTGCAACGGTGACCAAAGCTGTGCGCGAAAACAAGGAGTTCACCCGCGTTACATTCGATAAGCCCCTCCCTAAAGAGCTCGTCGTCGGCGATGCACTTGCCGCACTGCGCGACTACCCCGAAGTCACTATCGCGGGTAACACCATTCGGAACAACCGCGCCCGCGGCATGCTACTTAACTGCCGAGGCAAAACAGTCGTCGAGAATAACTACTTCCACACTCCCGGCGCAGCCATCCTCTTTGAAGGCGATTCTTTCTTTTGGTTCGAGCAGGGCGGTGTCCGCGACTGCGTAATCCGCAATAACGTCTTCGAAAACTGTCTCTTCGGCGTTTGGGGCAAAGCTGTCATCGACGTGAAAGCTGGCATCCGCGAAGACAAAGATAAGAGCCGCTACAACCGTAATATCCTAATTGAGAATAACACATTCAAAGCCTTCGACGACTACACCCTCTTGCTCGCCTACTGCGTGGACGGTCTGACGTGGCGCAACAACAAGGTTGAAAAAACCACCGCCTACCCTGCCTCCGGCACACCCTCGAAACGTTTCGATATCAGCTACAGTGACAACGTAGTCATCGACGGCGAGGTATTCAAAGACGCAAGCAACTGAGGCCCAGCGACGGTAAGCCATGCCGCGCCAGACCTTCGCGCGGCTTCCCTAACAGTCTAGCAATCCACATGCACCACACACGTGTGGAAGGCATATCTGGCTCGTGATTTCACCCAACCAGCCACATAAATCTTCATGAAAATATCACTTATCGCTCTCTTACTGGCCACCACCCTAGCTGCCGCAGAAAACGATTTTGCGATGTGGCTGCGCACCCAGAAAATAGAAAATGGAACAACTATAACCCTACCTAATGGTGTTCACCACGCGCGATCAGATGACTTCGGAAACCGGTTTCTCTACATTTCCAATAACGACGATGGCATTAAACACATCGTCTTCGATCTCTCCGATCTCGAAAACGTCACGATCGACGGCAACGGCGCCGAATTACTCATGCACGGCGAGATCATCCCCTTCTTCATGGAGGGCGCGAGAAACATCACTATCAAGAATCTGACTATCGACTGGGCCCACCCATTCTACGCCCAAGGCACCGTGGTCGCCGCAGGCGCAGGCTGGCTCGAAATTCGTTTCGAGGACGACTACGATGTCCAAATCATCGACGGGCAGTTGAAAGCGGTGAACCCCGACCTCAAATACCCAGTAGCTCTGCACAATCTCAACTTCATCGACCCGACCAAGGGCGAGCAGGCCTACCGCTCAACCGACGAATACAACATGATGCGCGAGGGTAACTACACAGCGACACGCAGCGCGGACGGCACGATTCGCATCGAATCCACCCGCATGCGCAACGAACCGAAACCCGGACAGATCGCCGTCTTTCAATACGACGGACGCACTTCGCCCGCAATTGTGGTCCAGAATTCATCCGATATCCGCATCGAAAACGTCACGGAATATCACGCCGGAGCCATCGCCAACATCTTCGAGGGCTCCGAAAACATCACTATCGACCGCATGACCCTGACGCGGCGTGGCGACCGCTGGTATTCGGCACTGAATGACGCGACCCACCATGTGGATTGTCGCGGCAACATCGTCATCACCAACTCCCGTTTCGAGTTCCAAGGCGACGACGGCACCAACATCCACGGCATCTACCGCACGATCGACGGAAGAAGCGGAGACAACGGCCTCACCCTGCGCCTGAATCACTATCAACAGCTCGGCGTCGACACCATCCGCCCCGGTGACACCGTCGCGCTCTGCGATCGGGAGTCACTGGAAATCCTCGCGACGCTCACCGTGACCAAGGTCGATCCGCACGATCACCAAATCACGAACTACACCTTCAAGGAATCTCTGCCGGATCTCGACTGGCCCCATGTCGTCGCGATATATTATGAGACAAACGTCAACGTAAACATCAGCGGCAACACTTTCCAAAACAACCGCGCTCGCGGTGTCCTAGTCAAAAGCTTCGGGAAAATCCGAATCCATGATAATTATTTTCACACTCCAGGGCCGGCTATTAACACCAACTACGGAACGCGCGGCAAATGGTTCGAGTCCGGTCCAATAGATGACCTCGAAATCACCAACAACACTTTCGATCAATGTATGTTTGGTGAGTGGGGCAGAGCCCTCTTTTCCATAGGCTCCAGCCAAGGCAAACCGACCTCGAAGAACGTGCGCATCCACGGCAATAAGATTATCCAGATCTACAAACCGCTACTCCGTGCAAGCAACGTTGAGAACCTCGAGTTTTACGACAACACGATCGCGCCTGGCCCAGACTACCCCCACTGGGAGAGCGCACCCAAAGATGTAGTTCTCGGAAGCGGCATCACCGCTGGCGCCAATGGGCTATAAGGTTAAACAGGATTTCGGGTTTGAACCTTCGCGGAGCCACCGCGCGTTGGTCATGTCGATCTAGCGAATCAACTACCGCCGAGTAACCACCGAACGAGCAAATCGTCACCACTACACTCGGAACCTTAAGGGCTTTGTCGCAAAACCCATTCCCACAGCCCTTCCGGCGATTGCAACCCATCCCCCAATCATGCACAGCCGCCTTACCCCACTTGCCTGCCTGTTTTTCGCACTGATCTCGGCCTTGCCGCTCTCCGCCGCTCTGCTTTTGCAGGATGATTTTTCTGATCCGAATCTGAGCGTGCGCCGTGCTCAACGGGGTTCTTGGCATTTCGAAGATGGAGCAGGCATCTGCACACAAGACGACGATCTCTTCAAGAAATCCAAAGATCACGGCCCGATTCTTTTCTACAACCTTGCCTACGCGGATGCCACTATTCGCTTCGCTTTCCGCTCCCAAGGCACCAAATCACTGATCTTCACAGCCAACGGCGCCGACGGGCACGTCTTCCGCTTTGTCATCGGCCAAAACTCCACCAGCATCCGTGGCTTCCCGCCACATGGAGAAAGCCATTCAATCTCGCTCGGGCAGGAAAAATTCGTTCTCCACCCGGGCGAGTGGACGTCAGTCGAAGTGATTCTCAAGGGAGACACGGCAACCGTAAAGCTGGGCGACGAACCCGCCTACACCTACACTCACCCCTCCCTCGATCGCCCCAAAACCAATCTTAGTATCGGCTTCAGTTACGGCACCGTTAGCGTGCGGAATCTGGTGGTAATGCAATGACCCACCTTGCCGTGCACTACAACGCGGCATATCCTGAATACAACTTAGCGATCGCGGCGGGTCGGTCAGCGTTTCCGTTACCCCACCCCAAAATATTTACGCCAACTGCGATGGGACACGGTTTTTTCGCGTCAGCGAGTCCCACTGCGGGAGAAATCGAATGAAGAACAATATCACTCCAATTACTCGCATAACCAAAACCTTTTTCGCGCTCACACTGACTCTGATCTTTGGCCTGTCGCAGTCGGTCGCCGTAGACGAAGCGGCACAAAAGAACCCTCCGCCCAATATCCTCTTCATTGCGGTGGACGATATGAACGATTTCCCCGGATTCATGGATGTCTATCCTGATGCGAAGACCCCGAATCTCGATCGGCTCGCGAAAGGCGGCATGGTGTTTACTCACGCCTACGCCCAGTTTCCACTGTGTGGTCCGTCCCGGGCCAGTTTCATGACCGGCATGTTACCCTCAACACTGGATTTTGACGGCCTCATGGGGGATGAGGTGGTTCAGGCCCGGGCCAAAGAATTGGGAACGGAGCCGTTCCACACTTATTTCTCGAATCATGGCTACAAGACCATGGCGGTCGGAAAAATTTTCCATCAACATGTCCCTAAGGGCAGTGTGCATGAGAGCGGTGGGCGCGGCCCATTCAACGCAGGAGTCGGCCAGTTGGGCCTGAACTACGACAACAAGCGCACACAGACCGACTGGGCCATGGCCCCGGATCGAGATGAGCAGATGCCCGACTACAAGGCCGCCACTTGGGCCGTGGAACGCCTCCAAGCCAAGCAAGACAAACCATTCCTCCTGATGGTCGGTTTCCTTCGCCCACACGTGCCATGGTATGTTCCGAAGAAGTGGTATGATCTCTACGACAAGGACAAGCTCACCCTGCCGCCCTACAAGCCGGACGACCTTGACGACATCCCTGAAGTTTCAAAGCGCATCAACATTCGGCCGGAAATGCCACGCACCGAGTGGGCTATCAAAAACAACAAGTGGAGAGATATCCTTCAGGCCTATCTGGCGTGCATCAGCTTTACGGATCATCAAGTTGGGCGGGTGCTCGATGCGCTGGCCGCCAGTCCCTATAAAGACAATACCATCGTGGTCTTATTTTCCGACCACGGATATCATATGGGAGAAAAGAACACGTTCCAAAAGCACTCACTCTGGGAACGAGCATCCCATACGCCTCTCATCATCGCAGGCCCGGGTGTTGAACCTGGGCGTTGTGATCGCGTTGCCAGCTTATTGGATATTTATCCGACTTTGACTGACATGTGTGGCCTCCCCGCAAACACTCGTAATGAAGGCCGCGCCCTGACGCCACTTCTGCGTAATCCAATGCAGGAGTGGCCCTACCCAGCGATCGTTGGATGGGAAGAGAACAGCTTTGCGATTAACAACGAACGCTACCGCTACATCCGCTACAGCGACGGCTCAGAAGAATTATACGATCGCGTGAAAGATCCACACGAGTGGACCAACGTGGCCGCGAATCCGGAGCTCAGCTCGATTAAGAAGGAACTGAGTGAGTATATTCCGAAGGTAAAAAATGAAACAAAGAAGCACAAGCGGTCCTCCAAGCCGGAGGCCAAAAATGATTGAGCCTAATTTACGCAATCAGCTCTGCGCCAAACAACCGCACTAACCTCGCAATTATTGGCATTCAACTTTGTGCAACCAATATTCGCCCAGCAAATCTGATACCCTTTCTCCGAAGGCGTCGCTATCAGCTCGTGTATCCAAGGCACCAAAACCGTGGGCTGGAAAGCCCCCGCCATCGTGAGCGAGAAATCCAATCCCCCCCTAATCAAAATCAGGCGAAGAATAGCTAACGAAAATTCGATCACCGCGCCCTTTCGCCATTATCTGCCCCATCGCGCATCTGCTCTAGCGACTACATTTCATGCCTAGAAAAACGCCAGTGGGCACAAGCAAAGAAGCCTCCTCAAAATCCGAATCATCTTATAATCCATGAAAGCATCACCCCTTCTGATCGTTGCCATTCTTGCGCTAATATCGCCGTTGCTTCGGGCCCAAACTGTCACCGCTAAACCAAACATCATTGTCATCCTCGTGGACGACATGGGCTTTTCCGACATCGGCTCTTTCGGCTCGGAGATTCCAACACCTAACTTAGATGCACTCGCTGCGGATGGCTTGAAGTTCAAACAATTCTACAACACCGGACGCTGCTGCCCTACGCGCGCCTCGCTCTTGACCGGCTTATATTCTCACCAGACCGGCATTGGTAAATTGATCGAAGATCAAAAGCTACCCGGCTACAGAGGCCACTTGAACAATTCTTGCGTCACCCTCGCGGAGGTTTTGAACCCTGCAGGTTACTTTACCGCAATCACGGGCAAATGGCATGTGGGCCAGAACAACGGTGTCACGCCATGGGGACGTGGCTTTCAACGCAACCTCACCTCTGCGGCCGGTGGTTTTTACATGGCAGGTTCCCGCAAGGCGGAACTGTTCCTCAATGGAGAGCCGATTGCCAATGACGACCCTCGCCTTCCCAAAAATTGGTATACCACCGACATGTATACGCAGTTCGGGTTGAAGTTCATCGATGAAGCTCGCGCTGCTAAAAAACCCTTCTTCCTCTATCTGGCTTACAATGCGCCTCACTATCCTCTTCAGGCGTCAGCGGAAGACATCGCCAAGTTTCGCGGTAAATATAAAGCGGGTTGGGATGCGCTTGGCGAGGCACGCTTAGCCAAGCAACAGGAGCTTGGCCTGATCGACAAATCCTGGGTCAAGACACCGCGCCCCGAAACCATCAGTGCATAGCAGAGTCTTCCGGCTAAAGAAAAAGATCGGTTCGATCATCTCATGGCTGTTTATGCCGCCTGTGTGTATAGCATGGATCGCGCAGTAGGCGAACTCGTCGCCGGACTCAAAAAGCGAGGGGAATATGAAAACACCATGATCATGTTCATGAGTGACAACGGCGGAAATGCCGAGGGCGGTGTCGATGGAAACACCAACGGCGATCCAACAGAGGCGAAATCCAACTGGCATTGCGGTCAGAGTTGGGCCTATATGCAAAATACACCCTTCCGACTCTACAAACACTACAACCATGAAGGCGGCATCGCATCGCCTTTGATCGTTCACTGGCCGGCTGGCATCAAAGCAAAGGGCGAATGGCGCAACCAAGCCACTCACGTTATCGATATCATGCCCACGTGCATAGAAATCACAGGGGCAAGTTACCCGGAAAAGTTCAAAGGCCAGTCGATCCTTCCGCTAGAAGGCAAAAGCCTCGTGCCCGCCTTTGCGAACCGACCGATTGAACGCGACGCCCTTTACTGGGAACACGAGGGCAACGCTGCCGTGCGCGAAGGCGACTTGAAACTTGTCCGACAAAAACGCACGGGGGACTGGGAGCTATTCGACCTGAATACTGATCGTACAGAACAACACAATCTCGCGGCCAATAATCCCGCCAAGGTCTCTGAATTGGCAGCCCAATGGGAAGCGTGGGCTCTGCGCGCCCATGCGGAACCTTCCCCGCAAAGCCGAGGAGGCGGAAAAAAACAGAAATCGGACAGCAAGGAAGAGACTGAATGATGGTTTCTACACTAACTGTCTTTCCTTCGTCCTTAGTGTTTACAGAACGACTCTACCCAAACATTTCTTAAAGTTACCAAATCCTCCTCCCTATGCCCTCAAAGTTTTCGACCATTATCTTACTGGCGTTAACGATCGCCTTTCCCTCATTCGTAAATGCCAATCCCTCGCAGCAGCCGATTAGTTTAGCCGCTATTCTGTCCAGCGGCTGTGTGCTCCAGCGAGACCAACCGGTGAAAATCTGGGGCACAGCCCAGCCCGGCACCACCTTGACCGTGAAGGTTAAAAAACAAACGGTCGAAGCTGTGGCTGATCAGGCTGGCAAGTGGCTGGCCACCCTCAATCCCGAACCCGCAGGCGGCCCATTCACGCTCACCGTTTCGAGCCCCGGAGCCAGCTCCGTAAAACTATCGGATGTCTACTTCGGAGATGTTTGGCTCTTGGCCGGCCAATCCAATATGTTTCAGATGCTGCGCGGCCAAGTCCGCGCCTACGAGAAGTTCTACCCGAACACACCGAATAAACAGGACGACTTCGACGATATCCGCTTTGCCATTCTGGAAACGGTCGAGAGCGAGACCGCCGTGACTGATGCGAAAATGTCTCCCGCCTGGACTCGCTGGCAGGCGGAGAGCCTAGGGACCATGTCCACGGTGGGTTATTTCTTCACCCGCTCTCTACGCGAAACTTTGAAAGCAAACGGCATGGGCCACATTCCCATCGGTATCATCAAGGCCTGCCGTGGCAGCACTGCTGCCGAACAATGGATTTCTCCCGAAGCTCTGGCCACGATGACACCGCCAATTATCACAGAAGGCCGCAAGGGCATACTCTCCGGCTACTACCGCGGAATGCTCAAACCGATCCAGAACTACGCGATTAAGGGAGCCCTTTGGTATCAAGGTGAGAACAATTCAAACCCCTATGCACGCATCCATCAATACCCTCAGGTGATGCGAACATTGATCGAATCCTGGCGCAAGGAATGGGGTATCAATTTCCCCTTCTACTTTGTTCAATTAGCCGCTCACAGAGATTTTTCACCTGTGCCGGCCGATGACGATGTCGCTGGAAAAAATCTCAATTGGGCTTGGGTGCGCGAGGCGCAGAGCAAGTGCCTCGAAATCCCCGGAACCCGGATGGCTTGCATTGTCGATACGGGCTCGCAGAAACAAATTCACCCGCCGCACAAAGATATTGTCGGCCAACGTCTGGCTCGGATCGCTCTCGCCGACACCTACGGCCTCAATATCGTTTCCCGTGGCCCGACCGTGTCCGATATTTCCATCCAAGGATCATCGGTGATCATCACCTTTGGAAACGTCGCCAAAGGACTCAAGACTCAGGCCGTGGATTCGATTCCCGATGAAGATGAGATCAAGGATGGGAAACCGCCGGTTTCTGTTTCTGTAGATGAACTAGCTGGATTCGCCCTGTGCGGGGCGGATCAGAAATTCTTCTGGGCGCGGCAGGCGGAAATCATCAGCCCGAATCAAGTGCGGATTTCGAACGCAAAAGACGTGCCCGCTCCGGTCGCTGTTCGTTACGCATGGCAGAGTTTTCCGCGATGCAACTTATTCAATAGCGAAGGACTTCCGGCGGAGCCCTTCAGAACAGATACCTACGAAATTGAAAGCTCTACGGGAGGAGCCCTTAGCCCACTGCCGTAAAGCTGAGTATCTAACCGCCCTTCATCCGAAGTCCTTCGAAGATACCGTGGAGGACTTCGGAAATGTGGCGCCAGCACTGCACAGAAGGTGCAATGCAATTGCCGGAGCAGAGCGGCAACTTGTTTAAGCAACTGGGACATCGATCCAATAGCACGCCCCGCCCAGTCGCTACCGCTTAACCCACCTAGGTGAAGCGGTAGCGGAGGTGGACTTCAATCGAGAGGCTCGGGCTCGGGATCCGTCGGCGAGGTCCAACCGGCACTGTGCTTTGCTCCCTTGAGGTAGCGGTCATAATAGCCGCGCTCCCTACCTGCGTAGGGATAGTTATCGAACACATCTCCTTGGCCGAACATGCGAGGATCGCCCTGCTCTTTGAGGGTGGCATACAGCTGCGCTTCGAGCGCGGCGCGGCGCTCCTGTTGCTCAGGGGCGGCGGCGAGATTGTTCAAACACTCAGGGTCGTTCTTGATATCAAAAAGCTCTTCCGCCGGGTGCTTGCCGAAGCTGAGGACCCAGTGCGGGTCGCCCCGCTTGGCGCGATTGGCGTTAAGGATCTCCGTCTTTGTCGGACCGCCATCTGTATTTAGATAACCGGTTTCGGGATTACCCGCCGGCCAACGGTCCGGCTTGAAGTTCCGCGAGTAGAGCCAACCGTCCTTGATGATGCTGCGAATCGGGTAGCCTTGATCGTGCGGACGGCCGACGTCGTGACGTTCTTGGCCAAGCACGATATGATCGCGACCAGGCTGGATCGCATCAGTGTTACCGGACTTGAAAACGTCGGTAAGACTGATGCCTGTAATCGGAGCCATGCCAGAGTCGGCTTGGGACAAACCCGCCACTTCAAGAAATGTCGGCGCGATATCGACAAAGCTGACGTAGTCACGCACCACACGACCAGGCGACTGGATGCCTTTTTTCCACATCACTGCGAAGGGGAGATGATTGGCCGTCTCGTAGAGATTGCCCTTTTCGCGTGGGAAAGGCCGTCCGTTGTCGGAGGTTACCACGATGAGCGTGTTCTCAAGTTGGCCACGTTTCTCCAACTCGTCTATAATGCGGCCGAGATGACGGTCGAAGTATTCTACCTCCATCGCATAATCGAGCATATCGTTGCGAACGGTGGCGTTGTCCGGCCAGTAGGAGGGCTTGCTGTCGATGTCTTCTGGCTTCTTGCCAGCTTTGGCAATGCCACTGCCGTATTCGTAGGGGCGATGAGGTTCGATCGCCCCCCACCAAAAACACCAAGGCCCGTCCTTAGGGGCGGCATCCAGAAAGTCGCTGAAATTGGCAGTGTAGTCATTTGAGCTCATGCCGGTAGTCGGTTGGGGGGCTTTACGGCTGGCAAAGGCACGTCCGGCGAGTGGCCGCGGCTTGCCATTCGCATCCACTGCGGTGCCTGGGGCCCAGCCTTTGCCTGTCATCCCCACGAAGTAGCCATGCTCTGCTAAGGCCTCGGTGTAGACACGAAACTCCAAGGGGAAAAATCCACCGTGATTACCAGCCTCTTTCAACTGCCACGAATTACGGCCGGTAAGAACGCACGCACGCGACGGAGCGCACTTCGCATTGGGAGTGTAGGCATTAGCAAAGAGCAATCCTTCGCGCGCCACGCGGTCAAAAGAAGGGGTTTTGATCCACGTGCGCCCGAGAATCCCGGCATCTTGATAACCCCAGTCATCAGCAATCACGAAGAGGATATTAGGGCGATTTTCGCCAGACGCGCCGAACGCAGAACAAACGGCCGCGAAGGCAAAGAGTAGAGATGAGACAAATGCTGATTTCATATATTTCTAATGAGGTTGAATTAGACAGCGGGTATTGACCGCAATTTCAAACGGAGGTTCACATCCAGTTGTATAAGTGTCAGACAGAATTATTCTGCCTCTCTTCTGCCTCGGGGTGAAGAATTTCCCCAAAGCGGATTTACGTTCTCGGTGTTCCATGCATTCCACAGCTGCTGAAGTTCGCGAACTTTCTCAGGATACCTCGCCGCGAGATTCTTTTTTTCGGCGGGGTCGATCGCGACATTGAACAATCCCCGCTGAATGCCTGACGGGCGTTGGTCGCGATCAATGGCCTGAGTGAGCTTCCAATCACCGACACGAATTGCCGTCTGCTCGCCGTAGCGCCAGAACAGCGGACGCTGGGGCAGCTGTGAAACCTGTCCAGTCAGGTAAGGGAGCAGATTGACTCCGTCGAGCGAAGTGCCAGCCGGCACATCCACGCGGGCTGCCGCAAGCGCAGTGGGAAGCAGGTCGATTGAAATCACCGGCTCGTCCACCACGCTGCCCTTGAGCAACTTGTCGCCCCACTGCATGACAAAAGGCTCACGAATACCGCCCTCCCAGGTCGTCCCCTTCCCTCCACGAAGCGGCGTGTTGCGCGAACCATTCTTGGGCGGAGCGCCATTGTCGCTCATGAAGACGATCAAGGTGCGTTGCTCCTGACCTGAATCGCGTAGAGATTTCAGCACGCGCCCGACGCTTTCATCTAATAGCGTGACCATCGCCGCACATTTCCGACGCTCGTTATCGGAAATGTTTTTGAATTTCTTCTCGATTTCACCGGGGACATCCAGCGGCTGGTGCGGAGTAAGAAATGCCACATAAAGAAACCACGGCTGGTCGGCGTGACGATCAATGAATGCGCCTGCTTCGCGGGCCATTGCCTCATCGACATAGCGCTCATTGGCGGTCTCGTTCTTGCCGCTGCGGACGAGTTGAAGCGGGGGAAGCTTACGCTGACCGGGAAACCACACGGATTCGTCAAAACCTCGCGCAGTTGGCGTGTATTGCGGCATATTGGGATTCCCAAGATGCCACTTGCCGATGTGGCCGGTCACATAGCCGACCTCCTTCATCCAATTGGCGAAGGTTTTTTGATCGACCGGCAAGCCGATTGGCGCCCGGTCAGCCAGCGGGTGGTTCAGCTCGTGCCCAAAGCGCGTCTGGTAGCGCCCGGTGATGAAACCCGCCCGGCTAGGGCTACACACAGGGGCACTCACATAGCCGCTCGTGAAACGGACGCCATTATGCGCGATCGAGTCGATGTTCGGTGTCGGTATATCTTTGCAGCCTTGCACCCTGAGGTCGGCGTAGCCGAGGTCGTCCGCAATCATGATCAGGATATTGGGCCGCTCGACTTCCGCCGAAGCTTGCGGGGCGTCTGCGGCGGAAAGGATAGATGCCGCGCAGAGGAGAAGGCTGGAAGCGATCACCGTCTTTCGCCCTTTTGCCTTGGTGAGTTTATTCATAGGCGGGGAATTCAATAGCCACTTGCAGGAAAACAATTCTGGAAGCGCGTCACTTGCTCGTGCGGAACGGTCCGGCGGGCAGTCCGGCAGCGTTCACCAAATTGCACTCAGGATATCCCCGCCACGCATAGCGCACCGCCACCGGCTTTGGCACTTGGGGCGACGATACCTTCACGGTTGAACCCTCAATCGTGGCTTCAGCCGGTTGAAAAAGCCCGTCTTCGCCAGCAACCACAAACCCAGTAACCGCGCCACCTCCGCGAGCGGCTAGCCCGTCGGCGTGGGTGAAGTTCAAGGTTGCGACGGCACCGTCGAATTTAACTCCGGCATACACCGGCCCAGAGCATTCCAGCTTCTTGCCGTATTCTTTCGCCAGCGCGATCAAGGCCAGCCGCCGCCCCACCTCTTGCTTGTTCTTGGGGTGAATTTCCTTCGGGTCACCGATATCGATCGTCACCGCCAAGCCGCTTTTAGAGAGAGTATTAGCTGCCTCTGCCTGACTTTCCCGCAACACCGACCAGAGACTTTGAGACCAAGGCTTGGTCATCGGCGAATCACCACGCTTGGCAAAAGCAGCCAGCTGCACGATGTAGAAAGGAAACTCCTGACCAAAATCTTCGCGCCAACCGTTAACCATCGTCGGAAGCAGGCGCCGATAGGCCTCGGATCGAGGTAAGTCTCTGGCATTGTTCTCGCCCTGATACCAGATGGCCCCACGCACTGCATAGGGCGCCAAGGGTGCAATCATTCCGTTGTAGAGTCCACCCGGCAGACTTTTGTCGACCGCAGCCTTGTTATCTCGGTCGCCGGGCTGCTTTTGCTCCTCAACCTTGGCGTCGGCCAGCGCTTTAAACTCCTCCGACTTTCTCATGGAAGCTTGGCTCGTCCACGACTCCGCAGCTGTGGCGCCCAGCGACGACTGAATCAATCCGATCGGCACACCCAGCGTCTTGTGCAAATCACGTCCGAAGAAATATCCGGTCGCGCAAAAGTTTTTTGCCGCCTCAGGCTCACAGACGTCCCATTGGCCGCCGCATTCAGACTGCGGACTTTCATTGGACACACTGGGCACTTTATATAAACGAATGTGCGGGTAGTTCGCCTGTCGCGCCTCAGCATCACCATTGATCGCGTTTTTGACGGGCACTGCCATGTTTGACTGTCCGGTGCAGAGCCACACATCGCCAACCAGCACGTCGCTAACTTTGACTTTTTTCTTCGTGCGTTTCGAGCGAACCACGAGACCCCGAGACTCGGCGCTGGCTTTCATCGGCGCGAGCCGCACGCTCCATTTTCCATCGGAGTCGGCATGGGCGACTACCTTCTGGCCGGCAAACTCAACGCTGATTTCGTCGCCTGGAGCAGACCAACCCCAAACCGGAACAGCCACCCCGCGTTGCAGAATAGCTTGATCCTGAAACAGACTGGCGAGTTTCAGCTCTGCCGACATCAGCTGCGCAGGCAGGCTGAGCAATATTGAGGTAATAACGCCAAGCAGAGGCAAAGGGATTTTCATACTGTTTAGTAATAGGGGAAAAGTGAATCTGATTGGGGCGATTGGACGGTCAAATGCTTATCTTGAGACTATCGCCGCGCGCATTGGATTATTCTTCATCCAGCTTTTTTTTGTTTTTTGAGCGGGGCCCTTTGGCACCTCTAGGCTCGCCGTTCCAACGCTGGTCTTCCCAACGAGGCGGCTTCATACTGGCATCCCATTTTTCGAAAAGTGCGGTCAGCTCAGCCATCTTGGCCGGCTCGGTAGCGCTCAAATCCGTTTGCTCGCCTGGATCAGTCGCCAAATTCACCAGCATTGGCTGCATGTCTTTCTTCGCCTTAACCAACTTCCAGTCGCCTTGACGAACGGCGTGCTGAACGCCGAAGCGGAAAAAGAGCGCACGCGGGTCGAGTTTGTCCGTTTCGCCCTTGAGGAGCGGGAGGAGATTCACCCCGTCGATCTCAACCTTAGGCTTTTTCGCGCCAGCGGCTGCGAGTGCCGTGGGCAACACGTCGAGCTGGATTACAGGCTCCGACAAAACGCGGTCAGGGGGGATCACACCCTTCCACTGCGCCATCCACGTGACGCGGATGCCACCTTCCCAAACAAACCACTTGGAACCACGCAGTCCGAGCTGCTCGGCGAAGGCCGCCGCGCCGCCGTTGTCGCTGATGCAGAAGATGAGGGTGTTTTCCTCTAGTTTGAGCTCACGCAACTTAGCCATCATCGTGCCGATGGCCTCGTCCGCCTCGGCGAGTAACGCGGCATAGTGCTGCTTGCCTTTGGGCAGATCCTTGAACTGATCCAACCACTTTTGTGAAGCGACATGCGGGGTGTGGACAGCGTTGAAGGAGAGATAGAGAAAGAAGGGGCGATCCTTATTGGCTTCGAAAAACCCACAGGCTTCCTGGGCATAAATAGGTGAGGTGATTGGCCCGCCTTCGATATTGGCCAGCTTTTCGTTGCCGCGATAGTATTTCAGCTTACCTTCGTTAGTGTTCCCGAGACTTCCCATCGCGTAATCGAAGCCACGAGCCATCGGCATGAATTTGTCTGTAGTATCACCGATGTGCCATTTGCCGACGATGCCAGTGGCGTATCCGGCACTTTTGAGATACTGGGCGATAGTCTTCTCGCTGAGGAGTAGCTCGCGGCCGGGGGCCGTCGGCTGGGCATCATGCCCTGTGCGCGCCTGATAACGTCCCGTCAATAGGCCCACTCGGGCGGGCGAGCATACGGGGGCGCTGGAGTAGCCGTTCGTGAAACGCACTCCGCTCCTCGCGATCGCGTCCATGTGGGGAGTGGGCGCCAGCTTGCCGCCGTAAATACCGGGATCGGCCCAAGCCATGTCATCTAGGTAGAATACGACGATATTGGGCTTTCCTGCCGCTGCCCGTTCTTCGGCAGCCGACAACTTAATGGTCGAAAATAGGAGAATGATTCCAACAGCCAATATAAGGGGATGGGAGAGGTTAGATTGATATTTCATGGGGATAAAATTTAGCACTTTTCTGTCACTGGCGGATGTCCGTTTTCTCGCAGTTCACGAGCAGGATGGGATCCGCATCTTTCGCGGGTTTGTTCACGGTCGGTGCGGTTTGAGGCCAGACGTTTTCGGCGATCGTCAGATTCGTCGTAGAATTCACCTCAAGGAGTGGCCACGGGCAATCTTCAAAACGGTTATTCACCACGGAAATGTTATTATGCGCACCCGCAGCAAGGGGCTTTCCGCTGCCGCCATTGGCCAGTATCCGGATCGGCGTCTGGCCGATTCCGATTAACACATTGTCTTTAACCACGACGTCTTTGGAGGAGCCAGCCTCCATCCAATGAAACTCTGGCGAGATAAGAATCGCAGCCATGCGACTACGGTAGACACGATTACCCGTAACTTCACCTTTGCTCGCCTTGATGAGGATGCCGCGTGAGCGATTGTCGCCAAAGTCACAATCCTTGACGACAAATCCACTGCCAATGCGTGAGGCGGCGCAAAGCATCGAACCAGGCGGCGGATTGACTTCGCGATCCAGCACCAGCGAATACACTCGGGCTCCACGATTGAGCCGATTACGTATGGTTTCGACGAAACGAACTTTATCTAAAAGCTCTTGCTCGCTCGCGGTGAGAGGCGTGGTTGCCGGTTCGATGGACACCGCTTTGGCTTGGGGCAGCGGAGCACCTGCATAGGGCAAAAAATCGATGAGATCGCCCGGTTTGATCACCGGTTGGTCGAAAGCCACTATGCGAACGGCGCGACCCTCGCTGCTAGCCACAAAGTAGTAACGACCATTGATGTTGACGCAGTCGTCGCCCTGCCAGTGAGCGTAACATCCGATAATGGCCGGGCCTTTAACCGCGTTCTTGCTGTGGAAAGCATCCGCGTTGAGGGAGCGAAGCCGAGGTGAGGCCCGTTGCACCCAGTCATTTTCCGGTGCGCGACGATCAATCCGACAACGTAAGTAAGTTGAGCCCGTGGAGTCTGTTTCCAGAAAACCAAATGAGGGAGACGAATAGAGCGTCACATCCTGCAGTTTCAGTCCTGAACAATATTTGACGCGAACTGCGTGGCCTTCGCCACGGCCCGACGTGCGGTTGTTCGTCACAAGTAAATCGCCCACCTGCTCGGTGTCGGTCGTCTCGCGATAGCGATATCCCGAGCCCTTAGATATGCGATAGCGGCGCGGCCCTACCCGCTCGAATGCGCCCCAACCGTAGTAACTCGCCCGTCGGAGCTCACGATTAGCAGGATCGAAAATCTCGATTCTCTCCACCAGTTCATTATCCGGGTAGCCATCGAATAATTGGAATTCCACCCAACTTTTTTCCGGCCCCAACGCAACGATTTCTCCCTGCGTAAACGGCAGTGGATCGTAATCAACGGTCAGTCCCCTAAGGGTGACATTACGACAAGCCTCAAAAGACATAGCTAACACTGTCGCGCTACAAACCATCTCCACTCCATCCGCAACTATCTCGACATCGCGGAGGTCAACAAACCGCAAATGCGTCCCGCCAGACGGCTGGACTTTGTAGCGGCCCGGCGGAATGACGATGCGCCGTTCGCCTTTCTTAAGCCGGGTATCAATGAATTTTTGCAGATCGAATTTTACCGGTGGCGACGCACCTTCAGCAGATTTTTGCGGAGAATTCTTCGCGTGCCCCAGCAGTGCAGTGATACAGAACGCCATCACCACCAGACACATGGTCCGGAAACCAGCATGCGCATGGCCGCAAAAAGGCAGGGTGATGCGTGAAATGAAAACAGAAATAGACATGGGGCTCAGGGTGATAGACGCATTAGGGGGTGGCGAAAGTTACTTATCGGGGAGAGGCAAAGCGTTTCGCAGATCACTATTAGGAAATGCTTTGGGTCGATAGTGCAAAATCTTATTAATCGGTGATGCCAATTTTATAGAAAGTGCGGCCACTTTGCGGGGGCGAAGGGAGGCTGTATTCACCAAGCTCAGCTTGGATATCTTGTGCGTAGATCGAAAACGGCGTGTCGAGCGATTCGGCCACATAGATAGTGATGAAGCGATTCGCGATGGGCGTCCAAATTAGCCTCGGTTGGGCGCCCATCTCTAAGCGAACCGGAATCTCGTCGAGCTTGAGTGGATTCATCCCGGCAAGGAATTCCTGATAATTTGTGCGCCCATCTCCATCGGTATCGGCATCGGGATTGGCCGCCGCAGGGTATTGTGTCTCCCATGAATCCGGCAGAAGATTCTGATTCGAACTGACGACGATGCCACCGTTCACTGTCAGGTTGGTCACAACGGACCCCGTGCCGACCAAAGCGTTCATGTTGGCGTTGGTCGTGTTGATCGCCATCGCTGTATTCAGACCAAGGATTTGAACGTTATTTACGTTCTGTAGCTGAATGACCGACGTGAAGGCGGGCGATTGACCGGTAATATTGTGTGTAGTGGTAAACTGGTTACTCCGAATTTTTACATTATCCGCATACTGCACATAGATACTGGCACTAGGTGAGTTGAAGAATCTGTTGCGGAGGATTGAGATGTTCGAGTGCCCGGAGCCGGGAGTCCAATTTTCGAATCCCTGTTCACAAGTGATGTTGATTGGCGCGTTGGCATTAGATTTGGCGATGGCGCAGCGGCGCAATTCGTTGTCTTGAATGGTGACGTCATGAGCGAAGTCCCCTTCCATCCAGATTTGCGGCTCGGGTCGCAGCTGGATGCCCGCGAGGAATGTGTTGTAGATATAATTATTCCGCACGATGCCGTTCGAAGCTTTGATGAGAATCCCACGTGCACGGGTGTTCTCGATCGTGTTGTTGGAAATCTCGAAGTCGGAGCTTTCCCCCGCACGATCGCCAATCCATC
>JACCDO010608436.1_pt1 | contig 25117 bp, 24 predicted proteins | sample 7446101 | NCBI WGS metagenome assembly JACCDO01 (sample SAMN15323440, study PRJNA562643) | freshwater metagenome | isolation source: river surface water | place: USA:Blue River Watershed | collected 2017-08-16 | reverse complement strand
ATTCTCAAGGCCTATCTGCGGCAGGAATCAGTCAAGCCCCTCGACGCTAATCTTCCTCAAAGGCTAAATGCAGTTCAGAAACGTATGAAACGCCAGGACAGAGATCTCTTCTTCCTCACTCAGATTCTTACGTCAACAACAGGTAGTATTGAAGGATTGGTTGTGGAATCTACCGAATCCAAAACCAAAGTGTATGTGCCTTCCTGGAAGCGAATTGTCAAACTCAACTGTGAAAACCAAGAGGTTGGTACACAAATAAAGTTAGATTACTACGCTGATCTCCGAAAGGCCTCATGGAAAGACAGGATCGTCTTCAGGAAAAAAAATTGAGCTCAGTTGGATTTTTTACAAATGTAGGAGTAAATGTCTGATACAGAAAGCACAACATCTAGTAATTCCACAAATTCAAGGGAAAGGGATTACCTTACAGTTGGGAAACTTTTGGAGTTTCTGAATCAACTTGTTACAAAAAACCCCAAGGCCAAGACGATGCGTATCGCATATGAAGAGTTTGGAAGCCTTCAGCACGCGAGTCATATTACCATCGAAAACGAACTGAATTTTAAAAAAGTGAAGCCCTACCTGGTGATTGAATAACTAGACCCGAACATAGAAATAAAAGGGGCTCCAAATACGATTGCGAGAATAACGATAATACCCTGGAGAAAATCTGCGAAATCCTGGCACGTCTCGTAAATTTCGTGCCATTTCGCGAACTCCACAATTGTAATCACGACGCATTTTGGCTACAAGACCATTGTAGGATCGTGAAGCAGATTGGTAGGATTGGAAGGCAACAGAAGTCCGAACCTCATTTTTCTTAAGACCTGTCAAACCCTCTAGCTGTGCTTGGATAGCAAGAAGCTGTGGACGAATCTCTTGGTGCTTTTGTCTGGAAAAGCGCAGCAACTCATTGTAGCGTTTTGTCATGACACGATTTTGCGCCACAATACGTTTAGCAAGCGTTTTGAACCTAGGATTGGAGGTATACAACTGAAAAATACGATTTGTTGAAGCTTCGGAACCAGCGACAGATTCAGCCTCATGTGGTTCATAAAGATGGGGATGGGTCCAGGCAACCTGTTGACAAACACCACAGCGAATTCTATCTCCATCGCCAACCGCAATTGCGATGAGACAATTGGTATGCAAAAAATGATGGCAGGTTAACTCTGCGCGAACTTGATCGGCTTGAATTGGTTCTTCGCACCATTGGCAAACAGGGAGAACTTGGGGGGCCTCTTCCATTACAGATATAAAGCCTTAAAGGTTTAGATAGAGGCTTTCAGGTTTTGCAACATCACGCACGAGCTTCTCGCGGAGACCCTCTAGCATTCGCAGCATCTCAATGTTTTGGGTATACGTGGCAAGATTCGTCCATTCCTCCACCATGTTTGCCACTTTGAGAATGGAACGCATGAGGTTGCCTTCATAGATCCCGTATTCCTGGCAGAGAAGAGCGGCATTTTCTCCTTGGGCCCATCGGTACAGAGGCTCAATCCAGGTTGTCTTGAGGCTCCAAAATTCATTTCGCTGTGGCCCAAGAATCTTATCTTCCTCGCTCTGCATCTTTGCCGCCCACTCATCTACATCATAGAGTTTATCCTTGACAGTTGAGGGGATTTGGAGATCTTCCAAGGTTGGATCCTCATCCTTGTCCTTTCCTTCATTCAAGAACGCTGCAAGGAAGGCTACAAACTCCTCGTGACACATGCCTTCGCACAATTTATCCTGGTAAGCCTTTCCCATGAGGATCTGTTGGCCTTCGTTAATTTCTGTGGCATAGGTGCCAAGTGGAGTGAGCGCATTCTTCTCGTCTAGGAAGCCCCAGAGCCTTAGAAGTTCAAAGCGAGGCGCAAGAAGGTCTTCTGTGGGTTGATTGAGATCTGCAAGGTAAGCCTTCTCCTCCTTCTCTCTGGCAAGATTTGACTTCCTTTCCTGCCATGTCTTCCAGATTTTGTCCCAAGCAGGTCCAACCTGCTTGTTCTTGAGTTTCTCCAGAACTTTCTGCGCTTCCTTCCGTGCCTGTTTGGAGCCTGTTGCAAACCACTCTTCTGCTTCGTCTCGCACGCGGCAAGTTTCCAGCTCGGATTCGCTCAGTCCGCAGTTTACAATCCGATTGTGGAGGTCACGAAGCCTATCCTCTGTCGCTTTGACTTCTAGAGCTCGCTGCGACGCCCAATAGGATTGCGACATCAAATCCATCCACTTGAGGTTCTTCGCTTGCATGGTTTTGAGGATGAAGTCATATCCAAAGTCCATCTGGGACTGGATGGATGATTTCTTGCCGGTCATCATCAGTTTGGCTTCACTCAACGAGATCGGATCGCGCTGCGGAAGATAGAACACGTAGCCCATCGTGTCCTTGCCTCGGCGCCCTGCTCGTCCTGCCATCTGGATGTATTCGTCCGTTCGCAGACAACGAAGGCCTTGGCATTCATCGCTGTACTTTTCCATGTCTAGGAAGACCACCGTCTTGGTTGGCATGTTGATTCCCACAGCAAAGGTCTCAGTGGCAAAGAGACACTTCAGAAGGCCTTTTCCAAACAGAATTTCCACAATCTCGCGGAGAATGGGGAGAAGTCCAGAGTGGTGGAAGGCAATCCCTCGTTTGCAGAGCTCAAGAAGCGTGTGTGCTTGAGGCAGTGTTTCCAGGACATCCTTGTGCTTGTGAAGGTGGAAATCCCAAATATGCTGGATAGAGGCTGCTTCAGAACTTGTAATGACAGAACCTTCCACAGACTTCGCAAGCCGCTCGCAGCCTGCTCTTGAGAAGACGAAGAACAGAGCAGGCATTAATTCTTTGTCGCCGAGCATGCGAATGCACTCGTTGAGCTGATGAGGGAAAGAGGGAAGACCTCCTTGTCCTTTGACAGCAGGATCTTGATATCCGCCAGCACGACGATTCTCTACCATCTTCTTTTTGGCTTCTGCATCTTTCCCCTTGCTAGAACGCCAATCGAGCCACCGCTTGTATGCATCTTCATGGAAGACTTCCTTGTTATCCATCAGAAGCTGAGGTTGTGGGTGGGTGGACGTCCCCAAACCACCACCAATCAGGACGTGGTGAGCGAGCGGCACAATGCGGTAGGAGGTTGAGAGAAGATAGACCTCTTTCTGCTTGAGTTCTGCCAACCAGGATGCAAAGAGCTCAGGCCGGTCAATTGTGGCAGACAGAAGCACTTGTTGAATCTCAGGCTTGAGAAGAATCATGGTCTCCTCCCAGACCTTTCCTCTTTCACGATCATTGATGTAGTGGACTTCATCAAAGACCACTCCACCCAGACGATCCAGTGACATTTGGGCTGTCAAACCAATCTGTTGCGTTGCTGAACCATCCTTGTAGAGGAGATTGCGAAGGATTTCCGTTGTCATAATCAGTACGTCTGCATCAGGACGATACTTGATATCTCCTGTCATAATCCCCACAGAAGGGAAGATTTTCTTGAGATCATGGAACTTCTGGTTGGAGAGTGACTTGATAGGAGTTGTGTAGAAGACCCGCTGACCTTTCTTCAGACAGTGATGGATGAGATATTCACCGACCATGGTCTTGCCTGAGCCTGTCTTGGCCGTCACGAGCACATTATGCCCTTCATGAATGGCCTTGATGGCGTGTTTCTGGAAAGGATCCAGAGGAAAGGGGAATTGACAGGCGAGCTCTGCTTCAGGAAACTCCTGACAGGGCTCATTGGGGTTAATTACTTTCAAATAAGAACTTGACATTTCTTGGTAAGTTGCGTAAAAAAGCTTTGGGCCAGACAACCTTCAATTTTTTCCTAACACTCTAGACAGGCATTGAGATCTTCAATCTTGATGGGAAGGTTGTTCGCTTTGCAGTACTCTACATAGATTTTGACAGCTTCTTCCCCTTTCGTTTGGGGATCCTCACACATTCGTTCGAGCCGAGTCTGTTTGGGTTTGGGTTGGGGTTGGACGACTTTGGGAGGTGTATAATCGAGAGTGACAGGGAATTTTGTAAATCCAAAGACTTTAGAATCGCAATCCAGATAAATGATTTTCTTGTAGGGATCCACAGTCAGCTCTTCAAGCTTCCGTGTCAACTCGTCTTCAACAGGCTCAATGGACCAGTTGACAGCTTCTCCTAGAACAGTTTCCACTCTCTTGAAGACATTGGAGCCAACAAATCCTCGTGCAAGAGGACTGGGGTGAACTTCTGTAACAATCCTGTGTTTTCTTTGAATAAGTGAAGCCTTCTCTTTCGCAAAGTTTCCCAGCAGGAGGAAGACACACTTGGAATTGTGTTTGTCAATGGTTTGAATGACTTCGTCTGTAAATTCCTTCCAGAGACTCATGTGACTTCCCGCCTTTCCTTTCTCAACTGTCAAAGAGGCATTGAAGAGGAAGATTTTTTCTCGTGTAAGCCATTCAGTAAGATTTCCTGAGGGAAACGTGTAGTTCCTCTCAGGAAAGCTGCGCTGGAGTTCTTTGTAAATGTTTTGCAGGGAAGGAGGAATGGGGACACCCTTTGGTACAGAGAAACTGAGCCCATGGGCCTGTCCTGGACCATGATAAGGATCTTGTCCTAAAAGAACAATCCGAATCTCTTGGAGAGGAATTTCAAAAGCCCGAAAGAGGTCCTCACGGGGAGGGTAGACATCTCCCGTATAGATATCGTCTAGATCAAAATCGTATTCTTGAAACAGTGGGTTCCAACTTGAATGAATCATAGTTTGGACGTGAGGGAATTTGTGTGAAATTCATTTTTTCTCCTTGAATAGGAATGAATTCTGCAGTCCAGTGCCGCATATGTCAAGAAGCTCATAAGGAATCCAAGTGTCCTGAGCTCACAAAGGAACTTGAGCCTGGATTTTACAAACCGGCAGGTGGATATTCTCAGGGAGGTGAAGACGAGGATGAAAAATTGAAACAAAACCTTGCTGCTACGATGCAATCATGGGTCGTTACGCATTCTTTAACACGGGTTTTGAATACAAGTTCCGATTTGCTTGCCAAGAGTCCAGCGATATGAGAATGTTTGCTGGAATTATGCGCTTTCCTCAGAATAGGGATGGGGATTTCTATCATGAATGGGATTCACGAGATCTTAAAGCAGTTCAAGAACTGTGCGAAGAAAATCGCGCATATCTTGATATTGAGCCAATTGACATGGAGACCTACGAAAAATCAGTAGAGGGTACACAAGATCTGCGATCGGATCTGTATGAATTGTATGAGGAAAGTTACGATGAAGAAGATGTTGCACGCTATATTCTAGGGTGTCTCATCTATCATCAGCTTCTTTACTGTAATCCACTGCACGTTCACTATGAAACCTAGTCATCCAGAAAGGCATAATCTTCTTCCTCCACCTCTCCATCACTCACAGGAAGCATCACAGGATGAGGCCATTTTTCATCCAGAGCACGCTTGCGACACTCCAGCATATCCTCCACTTCCTGATCTAGGCGAGGAAGACGCATGCGAATGTAGTTTTTGTTGTCAGGGTGGCAAATAATCAGATACATATCGGCAATCTTCATATCATAGAGGTGTTCCAGAATCCACCTGTAAAGATTCAGCTGCAAACTGTAATGCCAATAATTGCAATCTTCCAAATGATTCACAGGTGCAAATCCATTCCTCCATTGGTTAGACGTCTTAATCTCCCTGGAACGCTTCCAATCGTAAATCAAAAATGCACCGTCTGACTTCCTGCGGAACAACATATCAATCTGTCCGCAGAGCATGTGTTCTTCTGAAAAGACCGACCATTCGGCCCTGTAAGGTTCTAGATCAGCCCCATGGTCTTTCCAGAAATTCATAAAGAACTGGAATTCTTTGGTGGCCTTGACCTCAGGCAAAATCACATCATAGGCTCCGTTCATGAACTGTTCGATACCCAAATGCATCGCTGTACCTCTCGTAGATGCATCACGACCTTTGTTAGACCAGAATTCTTTGATTTCAGCAGGCGTCATTCCATAATAAGGCGATGCAGGCCAATCAGGCTTCTTCATCATATTCTCAATCGCTTTGTCAGCTTCAAAATGAGGAAAGAATTGGTGAAGAAATCCTGTGCCTGAAATGATTCCTTTGGAGGAACCGTCAATCGTATAAGTATGTGTAGGCTCGTAAAATGTGATCCTATCATCCCGTGGATGGTAGTGTGTGTGACAAAGAGTCTCCCAAGGTTCTGGCATCTGCTTATGGAAAAGTAGACAAAAAGGTTTAGGCAGAACAAAAATCAATAATAGAAATAGAATGGCAAATAATAACAATGGCAATAATGGTATTATGCTGGTGTTTGAGCCAGTAGAAATTCCGGCACAGAGTGTGGCAAAACTCTCATCTTATTATGGCTTGTTGAGAAATTTAGCGGAAAATAGCACCAATGTAAATGGAGATCTCATTTTGCAGCGCTCCTATTTCAGTGCCTTAAGCGACAATCAATATGATATTCTGGCGCAGATTATTGAAAATGACATTGCGTCTCCTGTTGATCGCTCCCAAACCTACCGCACACTCTTCTCAAAGGTATTTCGTGTAATGGAACGATACCATCTCTCAGCTCAAGATCTAGAGGAAGCGAACAATGCAGCCTCCCATTTTTATTGGGCGATGTTAAGCTTTGAGGAAGCGGGGAATATTGAGGCCATGGAAGAGGATGAAATTGAAGAGAACAAAGACTTTTTAGAGGAGGGAAGACAAATGGTTGCAGCATACGATCCTCGGGAATTGGCTGACGCCGTTGTTGCGTATCGCTATTTGCAACGACTCAATCCCCTTATCGCTCATTTACAATTGCAAGCACCCTTGGATCAGACCAAGCCTATTTTAGATTATTTGATGATGGGTCAGTCACAAGAGGGAGGGCGTCGGAGAAAGATGAGAAGAACTCGGAAACTGAAAAAGACAAACCTCTGAGTAGAATGGAAGGTGCCACTTCTACAGTCACCGATCTTGGAAATGGTTGGGTTCGAAAAAGTCTCAAAAAAAAGATGCGCCGATCTGAAGTAACCCCTATGGGGAGACAATTGGAACTCCAACAGTGGTCGGCAGGTGTGTTGACAGCTGACAATGGATTCAAACTTCTGTTTACTCCCCAAGCCAAAGCCAATGCAGGGTCCAATTCCAGTTACCAAATGGAAAAGATAGATATCCGAAAGCCTGTTGAAAAGATTGAGGACCCAGAGTTGCGAAAAGAAATCCTGTCGTATTTTTCTTTTGCGAAAAAAGCCAAACTCTATCCGAGTGATTTTGAACTCTATATACAGCCTGACAATCGTGTCGCTTTGCTTGATTTTGACAAATATGGTGTCATTGACGAGTCTGAAAAAATAGTTACATTTCCATTTCGCGGGTCCATTGCACTGGAAGAGGCTCCTGTAGAAGCTCTCTATACAGAAGAGCTATCCTCCCACATTCAAAAGATTATGAAAGGAGGCCGTCGCCGACGTTCAGGTACACGAAAACTTCGGAGACGTAAGTAGAATGGGAGATATTGTTATACCCTATGAGGTAGCTCAAGCTCTACGGCAGCATTCCCCTATTATTGATACATATGCAGAGGATTTATCCAATGGCTCATCCGTTGTTCTTCCTCGTGCAAGCTTTCATATTTTTACAGAATCGCAATGGGAAGGAGTGAGACGATTGTTTCAACGGTTTCCAGAAATGGAAGCTGAAGAACAGGGCCGATTTGCACGAATGGCCACTTCTCTTCTTCGTATTTCTCGGTTTGCGGAACACCAACAAGTGTCTCTTCAATCCGTGATTGATATGTATATTTGCATCAGTGGATGCCTTGCCGAGAATGATTATGATGGCAGCATAGATGACCTACTAGAGATAGGAGATGATATTGCAAATGTCAGGGAATTTACAACTGATCTTTCTATTGATGTAGAAGATATGAAGATCATTGGTGATTTCTTCGGGTTGGAAGGAGGTCGTCGCAGGAATAGAAAGGCAAGAAAAACGAGAAAGATTTCCAGACGGCATTAGTATTCTACGCCATCTTAAAATTGGGGAAGGCTTGAAGCATCTGACAGACAAAGTAAATGTTAGAAGGCTTGCGACGCTCTGCCGCTTCCACTTTGCTGTCACGATTGGGCCTGTAATTAATATCTACATTCTGCAGCAGATTCCCAATCTGAGGATCTGGATTTGCTTGGCTGACGCGAGAGAGAAGTTGGGCTCGCTCACCTGAGGAGGCATGAAGGAAAGCTTGTTGAAATCGTGAAACGCTCATACTGACAAAAAAGGTTTGCATCTCGTGGACTCAATTTTTTAAAAGGCCGAGACTGTGGAATTGGCGTAGTCCCAGAGAACCTGTGTAACATTTTCGCCCAGCTGAGTAAAATTCACCTGGGCGAAGGATTCCTTTACAAATCCTGTGTAATTTGCATGAATCGCAGGCTCCATTGCACTGTAGACTGTATTGAAGAGAACGGGGAAGATTTCCGTGAAATTTCCAACGATTGCAGGCCCATTGGGTACAACCGTCTCTACCACCTTTGCAGCCAGATATGCATTCACCATCCAATCCCCAACCATAATTCCTGCCGCAGCAAGAGGTCCAAAGAATGCAAACGCAACATTTACCATCATAGAGAAGAGCATTTTCCTACAACTCCAAAGGGAGGGGCCCAAACTCAATTTTTTTTCCCGAGCTAAAAAATTAAGGTTACCTACAAAGAAGAGAGGATGGTCTGCTTTAGTATACGATTTCTGGTTCCAATTCATAAGAGAATTATGAATGATATAGCCTTAGAAACTCGCATCAAACATATTTTGAAACATGCTAACGCACAACTTGATGGTGTCTCTTCTGAAGAGTTTGTCAGACAATACATTGTACGTGTCTGTGATGAGGATACCATTCTTCTTCTTCGTGATCTCCCTGTGCCCTTTCAAGTTCTTTCTATTGACTACCTCCAATCAGGAGACAATCTCTACACCTATCGCGCTCATCGTTCACCGCCCTTCGTGCCTCTTTTGCAAAAGATTTATTGGCTTGCGAAGTCTACAGAAAAGTGGACTCTTATTCCAAATGAGTTGCTGCCAGCCAAACAATAATACCTAGAAGCGTTAGAACAAGCAAAATATTAAAGACAATTACTCGTTTGGAGCAGGAATCTCCTGCAACTGCCGTCCAACAAAAAGACTGTTTGGGTTGTGAGGGCGGTGGTAAAAAATTCTCTTCAACTAGATCTATATCTAGCAAGCGAATTTCCATTCTACAAGATCCAGAAACTTGGCATATGATTTTTTAGCCACTCACGAATCTCAGGTTCATCCTCCTTCTTCACATGCATCTCGGCACGATTCATTCCAATAAATCGTTCCGGGGAGATAAAGACAATTTGAAGTTGGTCGTCTTTCCAGCACCATGAACTCAGGACATAGGGTTTCCAGAGTTTATAAGGCTTGTAGCTGACAAAATCTTTCCAGCTATTGTATGTGAATGTTTGGCACATGTACTCGTGCGGATAGGGCACGAACCAGGCAGTTTGCATTTCCCAAAGAGGTGTCATGGTAAGCTTCCTCACTCTTCCTCCTCCAGTTCCGTTTCAATTTTATAGCCTGGGAACTCTGCGATCTGCATCAACAGATTTCCCAGTTTGTTTTTCCCTTCAATCTGAATCTTTGCAGTCTTGCCACGGCCCTTACGCTTCAACTCCCCATTGAGATCAAGATCTGTGATATGCGGTTTATCCGTCACATACACAAGAGTCTTGGAGAGATCACGCAGCTTCTGGAGAATGACCTTGAACGGCTTATCTTTGTCGAAGCGCGCCTCATACGCATGTTTCCAGATTTTCTCTCGTTGTTTAAACCATTCATCAGGGCGATACTGGATCGCTTTGTCTTGGAACTGTCTCTGAGGATTCTGTGCTAAGACCTCCTCTGCTTCTTTTCTCCAAATCTCCACCTTCTTCTTCTCAATCTCATCTGCAGTACCCTTCAGACCCATAATTGCAGTGACAGCCTTTGTATGAATGAATCCTTCCTTGGAAAAGGCACGGGCTTGAGACGGATCGCTGGTTGCCAACTTGTATTCCATAGCCGTTACATAGTGAAGGAGTGATGGGTAAGTCACGGGATTGTTCTTATCTTCCTTGTCAATAATCTCAAACGGATAGAAGGGCGCAAGATAGACACCTGCATTCTTGTAGACGGGTTTTCCAGAATCATCCAGGAGAATCTTTGTTTCAGGCTGTGTAGGCCCAAAGCCAAAGATCTCATCCAGTTCGTAGAGCCTATCCGAAGGTTGCAGACCAACTGTCACACCTTGGACCATGGCCGTTGCCAAACTATTCACACCCTTTGCGCCATTTGCAGCCTTTTTGGGTACAGTCAGATTGACTCGGAGCTCCTCAATTGCACCCGTGGCCTTGATTTCTTTCTTTGGAGGAGCTACAATTGAGACTGGGCCTGCATCACCTGAGGAGGGTACACCCTTCCATGCAACCGAATTGTCAGGTGCTGCAGGTGCCTCTACGACTGTCTTTGTTACTGCGACTTCAACTGCTTCCTCCTCTTCGCCTACATTTGCATCCTTGTAACGCTTGAAGATACACCAGCGATTCAGGAAGGAGTATTTGGCAACCGATGGAATCATAGGGAAGAGGTCTTGGCCTTTATCCTTCGCTTCCTTCACAAGTTTCTTATACGTTGCATCAAAGGTCTCTGTACTCGCAGGAAGCCCAAGCTCTGCAAGTTCAGACGGCTTCACAAGTTCGCACCCAATCTCCTTCATCTTGTCCTCAAGAAGCTCAAAGGGTACAAGGTATTCACGATGTGCGGAACCAATGCTGATAAACTCATTGAGGATTGGCAGGCCAAACCCAGTATCATCACTTGGCAAGATACTTAGATCATATTCTTTGGTAATGCGCCACAACTGCGTATTCCGATCCAGGCCCGTTTCCGAATCTCCAACCTTCTTGCCCTTGAGAAGATCAAAGACTTTCTGACCGTCAAAGAAGCAAGCGACAAAGTATCCTCCCAATTTCAGATTCGCCTCTACATTTTTCAGGAAAGCTTGCAGAGTCTCTTTGGACTTGAAGAAGTAGTGCAAAGCAAACATGCAAGCAATGACATCCGCCCCATCCTTCAGCTTCCCCTCCCCTTCTCGTGTCACATAGGGAGGAACCGGTCCTTGGGGCAGAATCTTTCCAAAGACTGAGCGGAGAATGTCTTTCTCCTCCTCAACCTCTCCTGCCTCTCCACTTGCGAGGCTCTTACTGACATCTCCAATTCCAAAGATCATCGGTGGAATGACAATTCTTTCGGATTCGGGCAATCCCAAATTTTCAGAGACGCGATTCAGGTACTTTGCATAGGCACCTCTGTGCGCGTCCACAATTCCCTTTCGTGCAATGTCAATTCCATAGACAAAGGACACACGATTCACAATCCAGCGATTGATGTCTGCAGCTTCCCCTACTGCCAAATCCAGAAGACTCTTGTTCCCCTCTTTGAGAACACTTTTGAGAAGGGTCTCACCCTTAATTCCATGCTTGTGGAAATTTCGCATACCTTCTACGCTTCGGAGTTGTTCCTTGTTGGCCTTGCGATTGAAGTAGGATTTCTTCAAGTCAAGAAGACGCTCATCGTCCTCATCCTCAGCCTGAAGTTCTGATGCAAGGGGTGCTTCATTTCCAGTACTAATCATTCCTCGTGTAATCGGATTGTGAATGCTATTCCAGACTGCCTCGGCGGTGAAATCTGCATTGAGAGAGCCAGAGAGTTTTCCTTGCAGGAACTTCTCTGTCTTGTCGGCGCGCACACGAATGGGAATCCAACGCCATCCTTCTGAGCGCTTCATATCAAATCGCATTTCTACGATAGACCGATCCTCAATCGGCTCGTTTGTTCGTTCGGTTGCAATGTACTCCACTTGAGTATCTAGATCCTTGGAAATCTCCACTCTGCAGACAGATGCCATCGGATCCGGATAGTCACTCGGATTGAAGGGTACAGCACGGTATTTGCCCTTCTCATCCTGATAGAAGCGATCCGTGCGGCAACCACCCTTGGGGTATTCCGATTCCTCTCGGAAGAGAACAGTCTTGCGGGGATCCACACACATGGGGTTTGTTGTTGACCCTACTTTGAGAATGAGAGTCTTGTACTTGACCGCCAATCCTGTGTCAGGGTGGATGGAGGCATCCACGAGATCTTCTCCTGTGTTTGGATCCTTCTCAAATCGTACAAGGAAGTCAATTGTATTGTCTTCCGAAGGTTTCCACTTGAATTGTTCGCGGAAGTTGGAATCTGCAGGAGGCAGAGGCATTGAATTGGATGTGAAGATGAGACCGTCTGTGTTGTAATCGGTTGCGCGGCGGAGAACACGTGCGGCTTTGTCAAAGATCTCTTTGCCCTTGCGTGCAAATTCAAAGAGTTTCATCGAAACGATCAAGCGATTCTTGGCAGTGACACCGAGCACAACAGTTGCAGGACCTCCTGTATTCCAGAGTTTCACCCACTGACTGAGCTCATTGAATCGCGTCTTTGCCGCAGGCTCAAACTCATAGAAGGGAAGCTTGTCTACAACCTTGTTGTCAGGCGCAATATAGATATCAAAGAGCAAGAGTTGAGATGTAGAACGCTGGACTTTCGGATTCTTCTCATCCTTCACATTGGTGATCCACTCCCCATCCACCAACGAATTCTTGCAGGCTTCATTCTTGAGACCTGTGCGATATACATTGAGAGCTTTGTCAATCATAAAGAGCTCTCCGTTTTCATTGCAGTAGCCCAGTACACGCAATCCATCGGCCTTGTCTGTCACATTGTACCCTTCCCGAATATTGGGAGTATTGGGAATCTTCTTCGCAACGAAGTTTTTCATTTCCAACGTTCTGGGCTTCACACCACGGAAGAGGTCTGACTTGACAAGAGCTTTGTAAGAGGAAAGTGCAGATTCTTTTTGACTCTTGCGAATCAGCACACTGCTGCGCTGGAGACCACGAAGAATCTCACCAACTGCCTTCACAAGTCGTGTCATTGCGGTCTTCGTATCCAGTCCATCCGCATGCTTCAATTCAACCTCCACTTCATAGGTTGGCGGTTGCGTGAGAATGTTGTAATTGGAACTCCCAAACGTCTCTGTAAAGACATATGCGCCTGATTCATTGCGCTTGCTAGAACGAACCATAGAGAGGTCAAAGACACACCCGTCGCCCTTAAACGTCCAGCGGCGGATCAAACGAAAGGCCTTCTTTTGTGTGGCCCATGTGCTTTTAATCTCATTAACGATGGCCTCCTTGTTGCTGCGCTCTTCTTCCCGACGAACCTTGAATTTCATTTCATAATCCTCAATCTGAAGGTCATCTTCATCCGGATTTCCAGTCGCTGTCTTCAAAATCACGGTTGTAGAGATACCATCCAGCGATTCTTGTCTGCAGTAACGGCGAACATCATCAGTACCTTTGATTGTAAATCGGGTATTGGCCTTGAGCGTATCACGCCGCACATTGACAGTTGACATGGTATCCTTAATAGTGATAGTAAGGTAGTCAACTGGAGGCTCCTCTTGATACCCTTTGCTCTTCAAGCGCTGGACGACAGCCATGAATCGTGTCTGATCCACTTGTCCTCCTTTTCCGAAGGTGGCTTCAAGCTCCCGATTGGGTTGGGGGAGCCAGTTTGTCACCATCGTCTCAAGCTTTTTCGCTTCACTGGGGAATAACTCCATTGTTTCCTATTTTTAAACTTGAACTTCTCCTTAGCTCAATCCAATTTTATTGGATCCTCACCTTCCCCCTCGCAAGTGTCTCAATGGCCTGAGAACGCCCTAGAGTCCTGGCCCAATCGTCTTTTTTGACCTTTGCATCCGATCCTGGAGGCGCATGGGCGATGAGGTTTCGTTTGAGAACCTCTGACTTCAATTCCTCTAATTTTCCGTCTGCCGTAGGCCATTGAATCTTCCAATGAGCGTCTTCCTTTTCAGTAATCCATCGAAGGAGATCCTGGGAAACAGTAGGCTCGTAGATCCAACAGCCCTCATCGTCTCCAAACCAAATGGGAAGCTCAGATTGCCAGAGCCGAAGATCAGAAGGAACAAAGGAAATGGATTTGGATTTCTTGTGAAGAATCACCTTTTGGTAGCGATATAGATAAGCTAGAACATCCTCCAAGAGTGAAGAATAAGAGGGTTGTGTAGAATTCAGTTGCGCGCCAATCTCATCATGAATCTTCTTACGGGACCATCTGCGCCCACTTAATTCATTCTCTACACGCTCTTGAATCTCAAGGGCTTTCTCAATTTGCATCTGTTTGCGAACCGAAGAGGATGCAACGGAATATGCAGGATCCGTATGGTAAAGAAATTGAGACAGAGTACCGGAAGGATTCAGGGGTGTTTGTGTAAAACAATCCCATGTTTCCGAAGCTTGAGCTCTTCTCAGCGTATTCTGAGAGGGGCTCAATTGAAGAAGTTCATCGCGGTGCGGATTGCTTTCAATCGCATCGTAGATTTTGGGGAATAAAGCTGCCATTATCCTAAGGTAGATAGTTCACCTAGGTTTAGACGGGATGTTTCCATTTCGCGGTCTCGGACTTCAAAATTAGAGCGATTGTCTCTGCAAAACGACAAAAAAGTCTGAATTTCTTGGAAGGCATCCTTTTCAAGCTTTAAAAGATCAAACAAGACCCCGCTGCTATTTTCAGTGTACTCCACTTTATGTTTCTTGAGAATGCGAAAAATCTGGGCTTGTTCGGACTTTACCAAGGATTTTAGATCCTCTAGACATTTCTTTCGGCTTAAATATTCTTCATCGGTTAGATTTGACATTGCCTTTCTCCTTCAGAAGTCTATTCTGATTGACCTTCTTTGAGCGCACCCATAGAATCCCGAAGCTCCATCAGGAGAATGCCGAGGCGATTCTTTCCTTTCTTTGTACGGCCTTGGCCCCAATAAGGATCCGTGGTGGCTTCGTAGAGGGGGCGACCTTGCGTGGAGAGGAGAAGTTGCTTGAGCTCTGGATTTTGTTCGAACTTTGCCTTGAGTGCCTTTCGCATGACTTCCTCGCGATAGGTATCCCAATCATGACGGATAGGGAATTCCTTACTAGCTCCCAATGATTTTGCCTTTTGAGCTTGGGGTGCAGAGCGAATCTTCTCTTGGTAGTCAGGATTGCTATTGAACTTTTGGGCTTGGAAATAGTGTTCCACAGTGGGCCACTCTTTTCCATCCAAGAAGAGTTTGGACTTGTAGAAGTTGGAGAATTGGGCGTGTGAAGGACTCTTAGAGCTGAATTCAATGGGTCCACCCCCTTCCAAAGGTTGGGTGGGTGCAGAGGTTACAGCAGGCGCAGCGTCTGCTTCCTCTGTCTCTTTCTCTTCCTCCGCTTCAGCTTCCTTCTCATTCAGAGTGTCATTCTCATTTTCATTCTTCTCCTCTTCTTCTACAAGAGGAGGACGCTCATCAATACGAACTCTAGCAAACTCCTTGGAGACTCCACGAAAGTCTCCCACACTCAGAATAAATTCATCATTGACTTGAAAGCGAGACTTTTTAATTTCACACTCCACAAAGTCTCCCACTTCAACTTCCTCATACGCGGGATCCCCAATGTGGAGATCACGAGGAAGAATGATGCGGATGGAGCCCTTGTAATCCACATACATACCCATCTTATTTTTCCGAATCACCTGTCCTGTAACAATCACACCCGAGGAAGGATTGACGACAACACCCTGGACTTGAATGTGGTAGACAACATCACCCGTGAAGCGACCGGCCTCCACATACCCCATAGAACGAGACAGAATCTTCAGAGTTTCAGGTTTAAACCATCCATGCAGAGTACACTTTCCTTCCAATTTCTGTTTGAGTTTTTCATACAGAAGTCGTTGAATATCAACAGAATCTCCTGCAAGATCGCGAGGAGTAATAGGGACTTTCTCTTCAAAGAAAGCCAATGATTCTAAAGGATTCGTGCGTGGTTCCATACCTCTACTCTACTGATTTCAAGAAATCAATTTTATTTAGACTTATTTTTGCGTGTGACCGCTCAAAATGGAAGAGACAGGTCTGTAGAAATACCGTAAGTTGTTGTGTCGGACTTTGTCAAGCAATCGCAAGCTCAAGTCAGCCAGCGTACAGACACGTGCGGGTGTCTTAATGCCCTTTGTTTTCTCTGTAGAAAGATCCAAATCAGAGGCAACCGAGGGAATTGCTCTTGCCATCTCTGCAATATTGTTTAACATCACATACTTGTCTTTCATGTTTGCAACACTATAACACAGGCGCCCAATTGCAGGCTTTTCACCTTGAGGCACAGAATCGTTGGATTTGAAAAGAATCTTTCCTTCTTTTCCAATATTCAACCCATACAAAGGACCAGTTGTTGTTCTATCCGCCTTAAGGCTGTAAAGAGGATCTTGTGCTTTGATACCATCTACAATGGACTGCGCGCATGCTGCGCCACCACAGATGTACTGCAAGGCATTTGTAGTCGGATTCACAAAACGGAATGTTGCTGTGCTGCCATATTGGTACACATTTTCCTTGGATGCAAGCTTGATTTCTGGACTCTCAGGATTCAGACTATACAAGGCTTGAATTTCCTCACTGGTAAGATATTCATCCCATACAAATTCCAGCAACACAGCACTCATGTGCCTGCGAAGAGCCTCGTTTCCTTTGACAGATTGATAGAGGCGGCCTACCATCTCAAATGTCAGCTTGATTGCATCAATTGTTTTCTGAGCCACATTTGCATAGCGTGATTGAATAAGGTCGTTGATTTTTGTGGGTGTTCCAGCACCTGCTTTGCCTGATGCAATGTTTTTGGACCATTCCACTGTCAAATCCCAGAAGGCGCGCATCTGCGTCACTTCTTTGGCCTCTACAACAGGTAGGGCATCTGCTTCTGCTTCCTTGCCGTCCTCTACAGGTTTGTTAGCTGCAGCTGGTTTGGCAACAGGTTTGGGTTTTGTGTTGACAGGTTTTGGAAGTTCAAGTTCAATCGGCTCGTATTCATCACGCTTGACAGGGAAATTTTTGATTCGGAGAGAAATAGGGAGAAACTTATCCCACAGCATTTCAGGTTGGAACAGATAGTAGCCATTCTTGTAAATGATATATCCCTCCTTGTCTCCTACACGAATGCGGAAGGAGGGATTGCCAACAATTTCATCTAAAATCGCAGCCTTTGCAATGCGAGGAACCTGTGCCAAGAGATTGTTTTCTAAGTCATCAAAATGTCGCCAAGGTTGCACTTGGAAAATATCCCGTAATACTTTTTTAATTTGATGGGTTCGCCATTTGGCAGCATATTCATCATAGGTTGTATTGTCAATCTCTACAGTAGACAGATCAACCTCGGGACTGCATTTGTAATCACAGGTTTCAAGCCAATCGCAGACATTGGTATAAGGAGTATCATTGACATCAATATCTGTACGTTCTGTGCCTTGTCCGTCAATCTGATCGATAGGCCCAAGCCCTTGAATCAGGATAAGTTCTTTGTTTAAATTACAGTCCAAGGCATGCGATTTTAAGACGCGTGTCACTTGGCCGACTAATTTTGCCTTTGTGTAGCCTCTGCGATATTGAAACATGTCAATTGTCTCACGGGTAGATTCTTTTCCATAACTCAGGACAAGTAGATTGATCGTACAATTTCTTTGCAACGGTGGTAACAGGCAATGACTCTTGTAACGAATACCGCGACCAATGACTTGTTCCAGCTTGCTTAAGTGATACCAACTGTCAAAGACAAACAATTCACGGATAAACTTCAAATCAATACCTTCTGAAGCAATTGTGGAGCCAACTACAACCTTCACCCTTGAGCCATTGTAATTGAGAGGATCCGTTGCAAGTTCAATGGCTGCTTTGTTGTTTGGTGAATAGTCCTTTTCACCTGTCAAAAGAACATACTGCGCGGGTACAAACTCGTGTTTGCCATTTCCAAGTTTGTGATTGGCCTCTCGGAGAGGACAGAGAGCACACTGTCTCCCTTTTGCATCAATTGGTTCGGATAAGTCTAGCAATGGGTTTTTGCGACTCGCGCATGTATAGCCGTTGGCTTCGAGAATCAGCGCAAGTGTAAGTGCACCTGTTTCCACAAAACGACTGTAGACAAACGCTACACCCTTCGTTGTTGCGAGGCGATTTACCAGATAATTAGCTTTGGGAGAATGGTAAAGCAAAGGCTCGGACCCCTCGTATTCGGTTACCATCCACTCTGCACCTGCCTCTGCAGTAGGACTGAAGCGAACAGGGGTTTTGTTCCGGACAAAAGAAGAGTCAAACCCTCGTTTTCCAACACGGTCCGCAAAATTGGTAGAAGTCAAAGGATACAAGAAATTTCCTGCCTGGATTAATTTGTCTGTGGTAGGAATTGTCAACTTCTCCTTCTCAATCAATGATGTAGAATAAGGCAAAAACTCTTCTGCAACATCCTCGTCCATCCTGCAGGCAACATAGGGCAAGTTCACAACTTGTGTGCGCTCTGATTCAGGTATCTCTGTACCATCAGGTTGAATTTTCGGCCACTTGCCAATCTTGTAGACGAGATCCGCTTGCTTTGCTTCCAGATTGGCAAGATCCGGTTTTAAACGAATGGGAAAGGACAAGGGATTTTCACCACGCATAAAACTTACATAGGAGCCTGCGACTCGACCCAAAAGTTCTCTGCCCTCAGGTTTAAATTCTCCATTTGTCTCAAAGATCATGGGAAATGTTAATGTTGCTCTCTTGTCATTTAAGAGTAGAAGATTGAGTAATCCTATAATCTCTTTGTAGTCATTATACATAGGAGTGGCTGTTAACAAAAGAAATTTCATACCCTCTGCAATACTTAAAATTTCCCTCAACAGAGGAGTCACTTTCTTTCCACCTTTCAAGATATCTTGTTTGTCCTCAGGTTGCGCTTGGGTGTCTTTTTCTTCTCCTGCAAATTCAGCCTGTGTTGTTGTTGCTGCAGGCTGGACTGTTGTGAGTTCTACCTCTTCTTCCTCCTCTTCAGAGCCATACTCCACATCCAAATCTGCATTGGCACCACCTGCCATATTTTCACCCAGATCTTCCCCATCAACTTTTGTGAGTTCTACCTCATTATTTTCATTGCTTTCTTCCTCGGACAGATCTTCACCTTGGACCCCTGTAAGATCGCCTTCATCCTCTTCATCTTCACTTTTATTCACATCATTCTTGGGCGTTGTATTGACTTTTGGAGGAGTTGAAGGTCTCTCCACTGGTGCAGGAGGAGGTGGAGGAGTTGAAGGTCTCTCCACTGGTGCAGGAGGAGGTGGAGGAGTTGAAGATCTCTCCACTGGTGCAGGAGGAGGAGGTGGCGGTGCAGATGGTGTTTCTTTTGGAGGAGGTGCAGGAGGTTTTGCTGGAGCCTCTACAACTTCTGACTCCGCATCTCTCAAATTGTGTGCTTCGTCAATGATGAGTAGCTTTCCTGAGAACTTTTGATCCAAATATTTGCGTCTCTCACGCTTGCGATTCTCCTCGGAAAGCTCTTTGCTGATGTTTCGTGTGAGGTATTTCATCACATAATTGTAGAATTGCAAGTAGCCCATAATTTTATAGCGTGACTTGATAAGAGCCTCAACCTTTTTCTTAATAACACTGGCGTCCCGCTCATATTCTGTGCTGGTTAACCGCAAATAGGTGTTCCCCGTGCAACCATTGTGTGTATTCGGTACACCGGGTTTTTTCCCTATTGTTAGTTTTCTCATACTAAAAATTTCTCGCATCCAACCTGCTTGAATGGTAGGGGGTGCAATAATGTAAACCTCTTTGCGTGGAAACATTTCTAGAAAATTCTCTGCAACTGTGATGCCGCTGCAGGTTTTTCCCAAACCAACACCGTGAAACAACAAAGCAGAATTGTAAGGAGTCTGAGGACTCAAAAATCGCCCGATAAATCGCTGGGTAGGACTCAGTTCAAAGGGTGTCACAGAAGCATCCTCCTGGGTGGAACCCTCTTTGTAGGGCCCGCATGCACTCGCATCACTTTCCAACAACTCCAATAAACTCTGGTCCTTTTGCATCATAGATTGAATGCCTTGTTGTTTGTCCTCTATAAATTCTTGCTTTTGCAAAAGTTTTGTAAGAAATTTAGAATTATAGAGTTTGGCATGGGGATCAGGCAAGTCAGGATACAATCCAGCTTCCAGTTCAATTGAATCTTCGTATTCTCCAGGGAAAAGTTTCGCATCAGTTAATTCTTTCAGAATCGCATTTCGTTTTGCAAAGTCCTGTTCTGTATTCCATCTCCGTAGAAGTTCCTTTCGTGGATCTCCACTCATCCTATTTCTAGGAAGGATGAAGAATTGGGCTGTAGGTTCGCAAAAGAAATCCTAACTTGGTAAGAATCTCTCGTTTCTCAAGATTCTCAGAACGAATCTTCTGAAAGGCATCTGGAAGGCGAAACCACCCAAGATTTCCAATCTCCCTTCGCATGTGAGGGTTGGAAGGTTCATATTTGACTTGCGAGCCATCTTTGACATAAATAACAAAGTACTTGTGACAGTAATTGACGCGATTGGAGCCTTGAAACGTTTCACTGAGCGGTTCTAAATTATAAATCACCTGGACTTGATCGTATTGCAATCCTGTTTCCTCTTTCATTTCTCGCAAGGCACAATCCAAATCCGATTCCGAACCATCGCGACGACCCTTTGGAAATCCCCATTCTGGAGTATCCCAGTGGACCGTGCACTCTCGCACAAAGTCTGCTAATGTTTTCGTTGTGCCGGATATATCCAAAGTAATACCTTCACGCAAGGCCATTAATTTGTTTTTTGAGTTTTCTTTGTCTTTTTTGTACTGTGCGTCGTTGGATTCCGATCCCCACATTTCCGCCCACAAGTCCTCAAAGTCCCGCTCGACTATTTTTTTCCGCTCCTCATCGGTCATTCCCGCAATCTGTTTTTTTATATAGTCCACATCGTGTATGGAGTACTTCCCTCGCAAGAGATCCACATATCCCAGGCTATCTCGTCGTTGTATTAACAAAATTTCAATCTCAGGTCCGACTCCCTCAAATCCTGTGATGGAGTTTGACTGCTTTGTCAAGGTAGATTCTTGAGACCACTGAGGTGAAGAAACACGAAAGAGAAGAGTCCCAAAGCTTGTGATCGGACTTTGACATTCACGGTAACTATGTCCTGGTGTACCACAATTGGAACAATGTTTTGTATTTTTTTGAAAATGAAACATCTGCTTACTGAGTATGCTTTCGGATACTTTAGATCTTGTCAAACGAAGAAAGCGCGTCAGCTGATCTTTGAAAAAGAACAAGTTCAAATAGAATCATGCACCTGCCACCTAGCTCTTGGGGCCCCTTTTTCTGGCACACAATTCATATTGTTGCGCTAGGATACCCCCTCAAACCTACGTACGCTCATAAAAAGTCTGCAAAAGAGTTTTTTGAGTCACTCCAATTTCTCATTCCTTGCCCGATTTGTCGCGAGCACTACGCTTCTCACATGAAGGAGTTACCAATAACACCCTTCTTGGATCGTCGTGATGATTTATTCAAATGGACTGTGACCCTTCACAACAAGGTGAATGTCATGTTAGGAAAACCGCAATTTTCAGAGATGGAATCCATTGAATACTACAGACGGTTGGGTGCATCAGGTCGTTCACCTGTTCTGAAACCCGATGACTTTGCAGAGGCTGATCTTCGCGCTGTAATTAAAGGAGTAGGTATGGGTGTTGCAGCGACTGTAACTGTGGGCGGACTTCTTTGGTTTATTAATCGCGGAGACTAATAGAATGGCAACTCGGGCCGAAGAACTTGCAAAACTAATAGGGTCTCCCCGTCTCTCTAGAGGGATTGGATACAGCAATTACCGCGCACCTATCACAGGTGAGGGGCTTACTACATATATTTGGCCTGTCATAACAATGATCTTTATTCTTTTCCTTTTGCTCCTGGTCGTTCACTACACAATTACACCCATTTTCACATTCTCCTTTGGCTCCACAGGATACATACCTCTCGCAGACACTTCAGACGGCCAACTTGTCTGGACGAAAGGCCCTGTTGCCGCCGATTTAAGCGCCAATGTGCTCCGGATTCTTCCCAATTCCTTTACGGTCCAAATGGATATCTTTGTAGAGAACCAATCCGTTCTGGGAAAGTTTGAGCGAGTCTTGTTTTATCGTGCAATGAGGCCTGTAACACCCAACAATACAGAAACAGTCATGGTCCAGTATCCTGAATCAAACCTTGTTGTAAGACTTTTACCGGATACAAATGATCTTGTTGTGTCTGCCATTACATTGAGGGACCCTAAAATTCCTGAAACTGCTGTTCTTGAGTCTACACCTACAGTCTTGAACGTCCCTGTACGACAGCCTTTCCGCATCACAATTGTGCTCTTGCCAAATGTTCTAGAAATTTACCTCAATGGACGTCTCTTTGGTACAAAAACGTTCCGGTATACCTTACGGTCTGGTGCAGCCTATTTCTTTGGACCTCCAGCTCTCTATCGAGACTCTGTTCGGATCATGAACGTCCAATACTGGGATCGTGGACTCACATCAGCTGAGGTGCGAAATGCTGGGCCTGCTCTCCCTGATGCATCTCTTTTTGGACCTGCTCCTATTCCTGGTGCAAAGTGCACGTAAGATCTCCCTCAAAGATGCTTTATTTTTGGATTGACAGTCATTCCGAAAATAACTCCACAATGGTAGAATGTGGTTCTGGATAGGACTCGTAGTAGTAGCTATTTTAATCTACCTCTTTTTGTATACACCCTGGGAAAAAAAGGAGGACAAAGCTGTTGTAGGTCCTTTTGATCTCTCGCAATCTAAAGAAATTGGAGATACCAAAGCCTCTCAAACAATCATTGCAAGATCCAATTCAGGTAGTTTGCAGGCGTTCGTCTATCCTCTCGCTTTCCAGCGCACAGGCAAACTGTCAATGTGTAGCGATGGTTCCACACCTCGCCCTGGTGAACCCGACTGTAATTCAGGGCGATTTGGTATCTGTGCCTGTCAAGGAACAGATTGTACCCAATGCAAACATATTGGGTATGTTAACATCTTGAATATTTCCAACGTGATTCGCATTGAGATGTTAACTGCGCCAGATGCGTCACGACAAAATGCCGCTCTCGTCCAGCTTGTCGTACGCACCCTTCGCAACAATCCGACAAAGAATGACACGGAGGTTGTGGAAGAGACACTTGTGTTGCCCGAGATCCCTCTTCAAAAGTGGACGATGGTAACCATTGCGAGAGATGGCAGGCGGTTTGATGTATACTACAACAATAAGCTTGTCTCATCGAAGCGAACCGAACATATGATTGATACCAATTCTGCTGTCGGGCCGATTCTGGCGGGTGATCCCAACCTATCTGGCTCTGTTGCATATGCAGAAGTCTTTGATAGACGACTCACTCAAGCAGAAGTTGCTGCAACGTACAGTCGTTTAGCAGACACAAACGGCCAGCCCTATCTTTCTAAGTCAAAATTTGATATAAATGACTTTCTTTCTATTTGCAAAGATGGGAATTGCTTGAAAGGTCCGAGTGTCAGACCGAGTTCCCCGCTTTTGGACTGGGATACGATGTATCAGTAAAAAAACCTCTGTTTCATCAGAAAGCAATGAACGCAGTAATGAATTCATTTCCGGCTGCTAGATCCATTGGTGGCATAGTGGTCTTAGTCTTGGGTGCTATTGCACTGTATTATTTGTATAAATATATCTACAGCGCGGAGAGCCTTGTAACACAATCTGTCATCACAACTGCAATTCCTGGCTCACCGGATCCCAAGAAGAAGGCTCCTTTGTATCCGATTCCTCCTATTTACGAAGGGGGTGAATACAGCATTTCCTTCTGGGTCTACGTTACGGGATTCAAAGACCAGACAGGCTTGAATAAGCACATCTTGGAGATCCGCGGTGTGGACTATTCTACGCTTGTTGTTGGTCTTGGCTCTCATAGAAACAAATTGTTAGTGCGTGTAAATACGGCAGGGGGCTCTTCGGGTTCAGGCAGAACTTCTCTTACAACGAGCGAAGTCAAGTCTCTCTTCCAGACACCTCAGGTGGCCTCCGGCCTCCTTGAGGAGGGCATGGAACTCTGTGACTTGCCTGAGATTGATCTCCAGCGCTGGGTCTGTATTTCTATTGTCTTGAATGGCAGAACTTGCGATTTGTATATGGACGGCAAGCTTGCACGCTCTTGTGTGTTGCCCGGCCCCTTCAAGGTTGATCCTAAGGGTTATCAGATGAGACTTCTGGATTTCACAGGCTTTGAAGGATTTTTGAGTGATGTCAATTGTTATCAATATGCATTGAACCCGGATCAGGCCTATCGTATCTATATGAGTGGGCCTTCCGATACTGCTGCAACGGGCTTCTTGAGTTGGTTGAAGTCAATCTTCGGTTTGGAAGGCGAGGTGACCTATAAGATTCCCACAACGGCCATAAAATACGAAACGCAGACTTTGACCTTCTAAAAAACCCTTGAAAACATAGATGTCGGACACAACCGGTTCAGTTGTAACAGAATTTCTTTTTGGGAAAGGATTTTTCCAACAAGTTGTCCTAGTGCTCGTCGTAATTGTCTTATTGTTTATTATTTTCATGACAATTGAGTATTGTTTCTTGACATTCCAATCAGTCGGTGGGCGACTCTTGGAATTGGTCCCTGAAACTGTTACGGCAGAGGATGAGATGATTACTATCATTCAGAATCCCCTTGATAAAAAATCCAAAACGATCCCTGTTTCTGACAATGAACGCACAGGGGTTGAATTTACGTACAGTTTCTACTTGTATGTGAACCCATCAACCTTCTCAGGCAAGGATGTCCTCAAACATGTCTTCCACAAGGGATACCAAGTGCCGTTCCCTTTGATGGGACCTGGTGTTTTCATTAAGGGTGACACAAATGCAATGCGTGTTGTCATGAATACCTACAAGAACCCCTACACCTATTTGGATATTGAAAACATTCCTGTACGCAAGTGGTTCCACTGTGTTGTGTTGTGTCGCAAGAATAGCTTAGAGGTCTACATCAATGGAAATTTGCGAAAGAAGCTCGCATTTGAAGGTACTCTCCCCTACCAGAACTTCCAGAACTTGATCTTGTTTGACGACAACATCAACATGACGCTTTACAAGTCACAGTATGTGACACTCAAGGAGAATATTGT
>JACCDO011842784.1_pt1 | contig 25125 bp, 21 predicted proteins | sample 7446101 | NCBI WGS metagenome assembly JACCDO01 (sample SAMN15323440, study PRJNA562643) | freshwater metagenome | isolation source: river surface water | place: USA:Blue River Watershed | collected 2017-08-16 | reverse complement strand
GTTAATAATATTTATTATTATCATTTAATTAAAAATAGAAAAATATATAAAAATTTAATAATAACTAGTTTTCAATATTGTATTAATATTGATGATAGATTAAAAGATGAACTTGATTATCTTTTCATTCTAAGAGAAAGCTTCGAAAAAGAAAGATATAAAATTTATTCTAAATATTGTTCTTTTATACCTTCTTTTGACTATTTTAATCACTTTATGAATAATTGTACGAATAATTATGAATGTTTCGTTATCGATTTGAAAAATAAACATCTTAATTGGTACGAAAGAATATTTTGGTATAAAGCAGAAATTTATAATGATTTTAAAATATGTGATAAAGATATATGGGATTATTCTAAACAAAAGTTAAAAAGAGATGTTGATGATTTAGATGTTAATAATATACAAAACTATGATTTTTATAAAGAATACAAAAAAGATTTAATTAAAAAATATAAATTCTTATCTAAAATTATAAACTACAATAATTAATTAATTAATTAATTTTTTAATTAAAGGTGAGATTTCTGATGTAAAGAATGTCATTTTTTTAACATTATTATCATCTAATTTAATATTATATGATTCATCATCATATTTTTTACCAATTTCTTTTAAATATTCTTTAAGTACTTCAATTCTTTCAAACGAATTTTTACTCTTTAAAATATTTTGAATAAAATCATAATGTTTATCCCCTGGTTTTACTACTCCTTTCTTAATTAAATCTTTAAATTTTTGTCTATTACCATTACCATCTACTATTCCATTCGGTACTCCTCTTACAATTGCAGACCTATTAAAGTGCCCATCAAATTGACCTTTTGCAAATCCTCCATTCTTTGGTGTTTCCAAATGAGAACCAAATACTTTCCAGGGATTAGGACCTTCTGCTTCTCCATCATATCCTGGATAATTAAATTCTTCTGAATCATCATCTGCTATAAAAGAACTTTCAGATTCTTTATCATTATCTTCTTGATGATTATTAGAATATGAATTAGAATTAGAATTAGAAAAAAATCTTAATTCTTCTTTTTCAATATTCAGGATATTCTTAAAATTCATTAAATGAGAATAAACTTCAATATGAAGTCTTGGATAGTGTACATTTTTATTAATAATAAATTTACTTTGTTTGATAATCTGTCTAACTGGAAGAGAAGTAGTGAAGTTTTTATATGAATTATTTTTAATAAATTCAATATCTTCTTCTTTACATAATTCTACTATACAACCCATTAATTCAAAATTTAATTGAATAATTTGTTTTGTATTCTCCTCAATTATTCCTGATACTGGATAATATATAGCATATCCAATTTTTTTATCTTCTTTAATAATTATATCTGCTATAAAATTAAATGAATAATTATTATCAATTTCTACTAAAGAATCCTTATCTTCAATATTCATTTTTTTTGATTATTTTATTAATATTATTATTTATTTAATATTAAATTTTTATTTTATTCACTTTTTTATTATTTGGTTTTTTTGTATAATTTACGTTTATATAATTATATTAATTTTTTTAAAGTGCCTAAAATTTATTATTATTAAACTTTTATTTGAATTATGAATGCATTTTTTCTTTTTCCTTAGGACCCAACTGCAAGCAGGGCGGACTATTTATTTTTTAAGTCTATCATAGCTGATACAACCACACATACTTTTTTTAAGATATTAACGTGAAATCAATACCACCTTACTTTCAAGGAGTCATAATTTGTACTATTTTAAGACGCGTACCGTCATATAAAAGTGCATTAAGCACTCGCCTGCTCCATCGCCTTCTTCATCGCCTCTTTCACCCCGTTCAGTATACTGACCAGATCCTCCTCTGAGGCAACTAATACAGCATCAGCATTTTCCGGTTCATCCATGGCTGATCCAATCAGAGCATTGGTGTACGGAGACTTAGTCTCAACCACGTTCACCTTTGCTATAATGAAAGCATTCACAGCTCCCTTGATCTCCACAGACCCACCCTCACGGCAGTACTCTGAGCAAACCTCAACCAAACTGCGACCAGTCGCCACACGAACCAGCTCATCAAGGGCATCCTCAAACGCTTTCTGCTCAGCAGACATCTTCTTGTTCTGATCACCAGCCTTCACTGCGAACCACTTGCCGCGCAAAGTGCGAGCCAAAACGTCATTCACGGGCTGTGCTACCGGAGCCGATGCAGAGTTAGTAGTCGTTCCTGCAGCCGCTGCTGCCTCGGTCGACATTTTCTTTTCCACCTTCTTCTCCTTAGGTACAAAGCCACGTTTCTCAGTCTTGTCAGACACCTTGTTGGCAGTGTTAGCCTTGTTAACAGGAGTAAACCCCTGCTTAGGCGTCTTCGGCTTAACTTTACCAGCATTGTATAGCACGCAGATTGCGTAGAACGCAGGTGATTCCTTGACTTCTTTGCCCTTGTTGTAGGTGAACTTCACCGAAGTGTTAGCCCATCCATACTCCACAGCCTTAGCCAAGAACGCCTCAATGCGCCCCTCAACACCATCTGCAGCACACACTGCCTGGCAAGTAGCCTTGAGGTTCTCGGGGGTTAGACCCATTTTCTCCCACTCACCCCTAGGGATTTTGTGGTAGGTGTTGGCCTCAGCCCTCTCGAACAACTTTCTCACCTGAACCTCAAGCATCCTAGCAATTTTGGTGTAAACCTCCTTCGCACGAGAGACCGTCGGATACTTGGGGTCATTTTCAATCCACATGTTTCCAAAAGTGCCTTTCAGCTTCTCTTCACAGGTCTTCCTGAAAATTTTTTCAGGACTCTCCACCACGTCAGGTGCCGCGACAGACTTCTCGTCCTCCTCGTCCTCCGAGTCGGAATAGTCTGCCCAATGCCTCTCCTTGGGAGCAACCACGACGGGCTCAACCACTACGGGTGCATCTACAGGCTTCTTGCGTTGCATGTAGCCGCGCCAAAGAGCCTGAATACGAGTAGCAGCAGCATTTGCCACTGCATTCTTGTCAACAGTCTCAGTGACAACGGGCGCAGCCACAACGGGCTCAACCACGACGGGCTCAACCACGACGGTCTCAACCACGACGGGCTCATCGCGCTTGATGTTGGCCTCCACAACCGCCGAAATGGCAGCTACAGCTCCCTCACCAAACTCGATTCCCTGCGCAGTGAGCATGGCAACCAAGCCAATCACCCCAGCGTTCACCACGGCCTTCACCGCAGCGTTCACCGGAGCAACCTGCACAGATGCATGCTCCACCACGACGGGTGCGACCACGTTGGTGGCCATCTCAGTCTCCTCCCTAGCAGCACCGTTCCCGGTCTGCTCCTTCTTCTCCACCAAAATCTCAGCGAGCCTGACTACAGGGTACTGTTTCACAGGTCCCCAGGTCTTGCCAGTCGAAGCAGCGCCGTTGCCGGACACCTCCTTGACGGGCTTAACCCGACCCTCCAGTGCAGCCATACCCAGCCAGTGGCGGAGCTGACGAGACGCCTTGCGGGCCTCACACTCCTTCTCCTCTTCCTCTCTCTTAATCTTCTCCTTCTTAACATTCTCCCAATACGCCCAGTACTCCGCCTGCTTGGCCTTAGACCACTTTTTGACCACCTCAAGAGGGGTCCACTCAAAGTGGATAGTTCCGCGCTGCTTAGTTCCGTTGCTCTTGAACATCTTGATTGTTTGTAGGTATTCGTAAAAATCGAATAAAGCTTGACTAATTAGATTAATCTTACTAATATTAAACCTTTAAAAAATATTATGTTTCTACCCGTCAATTTTTTTTATTTTGGCACTTTAGAGATTTTTAAATCTTATCTATAATTTAGGAGATTATATAATGAATATATATAAATCATTAATTAAAAACAATAAAATTATATTACTTTTAATTATCATCTTTATACTCTTTATTTTAAGTTATATCCATCAATTATTTATGAAAGAAGATTTTGCACTTAATAATCCTAATTATTGTAAATCATTAGATGGCACTTTTATTTATATCACTAATCCAAATGATTCTCGATGTGCTAAAAATCAATCTTTTTCTAACTCATCTTTTCATCCTTCTGGTAAAGGCAATTGTATAACTAAAGATAATTCATTTGGACTTTTTTTTAATAAATTATGTATTCCTTTCCAAAAACTATTTCCTGGTTTATATAATGAAAATAAAAAGGTTGATGATGATTCATCTGGATTATCTGATTCAAATAAAGAATTAAGTCAAGAAGAAAAAGAAGCATTAAAAAAGAAAGAGAAAAAACTTACATGTGAAAATGCACCAAAATTACCAAATTCTACTCCTTGTTATGAATTTTTTGATTTAACAAAAAACCAAGATAAACTTGAGTTTTTCAATATATTAAAAAACCAAAATAAATTTGAATTTTTTGAATCTTCTCAATTACCAAAAGAATGTAGTGAGGAAAGAAAAAATGAATTTCAAACACATATAACAGAAAATAATATAAATATTGATGATGATTGTCAAACTTATAATGATAATAATTATGGATTTTTTTATCTTCAATGTCCAACAAGTCCAAATGAAAGAGCAACAAGTGCTTGTAGAAAATATTATAAATCTGATAATAATAATCCTACAATAAATGGTACATATAAACCAGAAGAATATATGTATGTTCCTAAAAAAACAAATTCAGATGGTACCGAAGTTATAAATCAAACTGGTTGTTTTCCAAAAGATTTAGATTTTAATAATATTTGTCAATCAGTTAATAATAATCAATTGTATGGTGCGTTTAAAGTTTTAGTTGGTAGAGATGGAAATTGTTATAAAGATGATGGTACCGAAGATATTTACAAAGCAAATGCTTTCTGTTCAACTAACTTTTATAATCAAATGCCAAAATATTCTTTTCCACCATCTTTACAATCATCAGTAGATACTAAAACAGGATATAATACTGCAAAACCTATATATAATACTTTTATGACTAAATGTAAAGAAAGTACAACTGATTTTATAGCAGAATGCCAATCAGTTTTAGACCAAAGTTCATTCTCAACTTCTGTTTTAAATGTTGATGCATATGATTGTCCTCCTAATCAAAAGAGAGCAAAGTGCAAATATGATTTAATTCAATAAATCAATAAATCAATAAATTAAAAAATAAAAAAATTAAAAATTTAATATTTGTTGAATAAAACCTTCAACATTTTGACTCAAAGATTTAAAGTCATTATCAGCACCAGAATTCTCATTTTCACTCTTTTTATCTTCGAATTCATTTTCTTTTTTTAATATTATATCTTTCAAATCAGATATTTTACCTAAATATAAATCATAATTTAAAAGATTTTTATTGTTATATCCATTTGGATAATATCTTACTTCATATTCAATTGTTGGATTAATTTTATTATTTTTTAAATCATTTTCTTTCGCGCTTTGCTTATTTATATCTTTCTCTAATACTTTAATATTCATTGTACTATCTTTATATTCATCTTTATATAACTTCATTAATTCATCATTATTTTTATTTTTATTTTTACCATAAATAAATAAATAATTAGGATAATCTACTTTATTTTCAAAATGCTCAATTTGATTCTTTCGAATATAATAAATAAATATTATTAAAAATATGATTAGTAAAATAATAACTATCCAATTCATTAATAAAGCATTTTTATTTTTATTATTTAGATTAAAATTATTTTTGATTTTATTCATCTTATAAATCTCTATCTATTATTCACATTTATTTTAATCATTATTTATTTTTAATTCTTGTTAAGTTTTTTTAGTACATTTAAAAAAAAAATGATTTTTCATTTTCTTTAAATTAAAAAAGGTACTTAAAGAAATTAAGAATATATAAATAAAGAGTACTTAAAGAAACTTTCAAAAAAAGAAAAATGGATTTCGTTGACGACTTTGCTAAAGAATTCATGCAAAATGTTGCAAAAATGGAAAAAAAGAAAAAGAAGATGAATAATGAGGAAGCAAAAATCTTTGAGATTGTACAAAAAATATCAGATTCAAATTTAAATACAGGTACAACAGAGAATAAAAATGTTAAACCAATGCCTAAACCAAGTGATTTATCAATTTCGACTCGTTCAAGTAAATGTTATATTGGAGGTTTAACAGTAGTAAATGAAAAAGGAGAGATTGAACCAAAAAAGATTAAATTGCATTTAGGAAGACTTTTAACAATTTTTTCAGGAAAAATATTTACTAATTTTTTTGGTAAAAATAAGAAGTATCCGGTTAGAGCTTTAAAATCATCTCATTTAAAGATTCATTATGATGATGCTTTTATTCTAAAGAATAAAGTACCATATGTTAAATATAATAATCAACAAGTAAACCCTTATATTAAAGCAGATTGTAAAAAATTAGTTGAAGAACTTAAAAAAGTAGAAGATAATATGCTTACTAAACAGGGAAGACAGAAAGATAAAGCTGATAATCTACATTTTTATAATAGTTGTTCTGTAGTTATTAAACCGAATAAGAATACTAAATGTATTACTATTAAATTATTTAATAATGGTGGTATTACTATCACAGGTTCAAAAGAAGAGATGGATGGTTATAAAGCTTGTTGTATTCTACTAGAAGAATTAAAAAAAGAACCGAGCATCTTTTTAGATGAAAAACTAGAAGATATTGAAAAATTAACAATTAATGGATTTGGTTCAACAATGATTAATAGCAATTATGAACTTAATTTTAAATTAGATTTAGATGTTCTTTTTAGATGTATTGAGAAAGAAGATAAAGATATTTATAAAATGTATGATTCAGATAGATACAGAGGTCTTAAAGTAGGATTCTTTTGGAATGATAATAAAGGAGATAATCAAGATGGTATTTGTAGATGTGCTAAAAAATGTAAAGGAAAAGGTAAAGGAACATTAAATGGAGAATGTAAAAAAGTGACTATTGCTATTTTTAAGAGTGGTTCAATTATTATCACAGGAGGTAGAACTGATGACCAAACAGATAAAGCATATCAGTTTATTAATAATATTATATCAAAACATTATGCTGAAGTTATGAAAGTATCAATTATGGATATGGTAGAAGCTAAAAAGAAAGAAGAGATTGATTTAGTAGAGATTGAAAGAGTTATGATTGAAGAGAGAAAACAAAGAGAAGAAGAAGAGAAAAATAAAAAAGAAGAAAATAATATTAATAGTACAGAAGTTAAAAGAAAGAAAATTAATAAAAATAATCTTCGCGATATCATTGTGAAAAGTAAATAAACATTATTATTTTTATCATATTCAATCTTATTAATCATATTAATCATTTAAAAATAAATTTAAAAATTCAATTTAAAATAAAAAAAATAATTTTTAAAAAATAAATTAATTAAATTATTAAATTAATTAATTCGTTAAAGGTATTTAAAGAAAATAAGAAAAAAAGAATATAGAAAGAAAAAAATGTCCGAATTAATTCTGGAAGTAAAAACAATTCAAGTGAATGCATTCAAGACTCTTATAGAGTCACTTAAAGACATTCTTCAAGATGTTAATATTGAATTCACTGAAGAAAGAATTAAAATCCTAAGTATGGATTCAACACAAACAATTCTAGTTCATCTTAAACTTGATGCAACTAATTTTGAATATTATTATTGTAAGAATAAAACAATTGTAGGTGTGAATATGCCTAATCTTTTTAAAATTATTAAAACACTTTCAATTAATGATACATTAACTCTTTTTATGGAAGAATCTGACCCTAATACTCTTGGTATTGCTATTATTAATGGTGATAAAAATAAAAAGACAACTGTTAGATTTAAACTTATTGATTTAGATGTAGTAGATATTAAACTTCCTGCTACTAAATTTGAATCAATTCTAACAATGCCATCGGATGAGTTCAATAAGATTTGTCGTGATATGAGTCCTTTAACAGATGTTATTGAAATTAAAAGTGTTGGAAATCAATTAATTCTTGGTGGTACTGGTGATTTTGCTAATCAAGAAACAATTTTAGGAGAACAAGAAAATGATAATGGTTTAGTATTCAAACTTAAAAATAATGAGAATTTAATTATTCAAGGTTATTATAATCTTAAACATCTTCAATTATTTGCTAAGTGCACATCACTTTGCAATTCAATTGAATTATACATGAAGAATAATTATCCATTGGTTATTAAGTTTGGTGTAGGAAGTCTTGGAAATCTCACCTTAGCTCTTGCACCTAAACTTGAAATCTAAAAATAAAAAATACAATAAATATTTAATTTTTTATATAAATATTTTTTCAGAAAATAAATAGAAAAAATATAATCGATAAAAATGATATAAAAAAATATATAAAAATAAATAGAAGTAAATAATAAAATAATGAATTCAATATCTTCTCTAATGAACAATTCAAATAATAATATTTTAAATCAAGATAATTCATATAATTTAAATATGAATACGTTTTCCCATCAGGGAAAACAATTATCACCCAACTCCAATATGGAGTTAGGAGTGATGAATTTAAGTAAAGAATCAGAAGAAAAAATAAATGGAAAATCAATATTAATGGTTTTACCAAAAAATCAAAACAAATATGTAGGTCATATAAGAAAATTTGATAATAGATATACTTTTGAATATATATCATCAAATCATAAAGTAAAAGAATTATTTTACTTCTCTGATTTAGGTTCTGAAGAAAATGCAGAACAAGCTGCATTACTTTTCCAAAAAAAATGGTGTCATCATAATAATTTAATAACAAATCTTTATTATATTATTAATAATGAATATATTCTAGTTAATCTAAATAATAATCAACAAATGAAAGTTGATTTAGATGATGTTGATTTAATTGAAAAATATAATTGGAGACTACAAAATAATTCTCAATATGTTTCTACTTTCAAAATGATTGATTCTAAAAGAGTATTTACTCCTTTTTATAAACATAAATTTAATACAAATAAAATTCACTTCAAAAATAATGATAATTTAGATTATCGTACTCATAATATTATTTTACTTTAATTTTTATTTGATTTTATTTGATTTTTATTTATTATATAAATCAAATTCTTTCTCTATCTTTTTTGTTATTTCTTCTATGTCTTTTAATGTATTTTTATCATCTATATATTCATCTATCATCTCTTTATATCTTTTTATTCTTTTAACTGTTTTTTCTATCTTTTCATATAATATTTTAATTTTTCTATAATATTCTTCCTCCTCCCATTTTTTAAATGATTCTTCTATCAATTCTTTGAATTTTCGATAAGCACTTCTTTCCTGATAAAACATATTCATTTGAAAATGTATCCATCCTTTCTCTTTTCTACTGTATTTACTCTTATTCATTTCTATTCTAGTTTTTTCCATCCATTTCAATAATTTTCTTTGTTCCAAATTTTGTTCATTTTCTATATCATTGTATTTCCTTCTATAATACTCCATTCTTTCATATCGATTAATATCATCTAATTCTTTATTTAAATCTTTACTCAACTTTTCAAAATTTATATTTACCATTTTAAAACCATTCTTTTTATATTTATATTTTATTCTTTATATCATAATATAAAAAATATTTATTAAAAATATTTTATTAAAAATAGGAAATCCACTTCATTAAAGGTTTTTTTTTCAAAGAGGAGATTCTAAAAGAACCTTAGGTTCTTTTATTTTAGTAGTCTGGTTTATGTTGTAAATAAAATGTATCATCCCATTTAATTAATTCATTCTCTATCTCCTTCTTCAATGAATCCTTTCTCATCTTCTTAAAATCACCATTCCATATCTTAAATATCGAATTATTTATTTTTGGTGATACTGTTATACCATTTATTTGATTCTCTAATGATGCATCCTTAGTCATTCTATCTACACATAAATAATACAATAGTCTTGACCATATATCATATGAATCTTTCTTAGTGATTCTTAATGACCAATATCCTCCATTCTTATTTTTAGGGTCTTCATATATTGGCAAAATACCTTCTTTCATTATAAAAAACATTCCCGAAGTTATATTAGGAACCTCTCTTATAATGAAAAGTAAATCACCGTAAGTTTCTATTGTAAAAATCTTTGTATAACTTTCTGGTTTCCAATTATCATCATCTACTCTATGGAACCATAAAACCCATTTCTGTTTTAATTGTTTATTTTGTTTTTCTATTAAAGTTTCGGACATCTTTACTATTTATTTTTTTTTATTTTTCTTTAAATACCTTTTAAACTAAAAATATTTAATTAATTATTTTTATTTTTTATAATTTTATTTCTTCTTCTTTCTCAAAAAATTTTAATTCACCCGTATTTTTATTCATATTTAATACATATTGATTAGCTAAATCACAAATATATTCTGCTACATAATTATAACTTTCATGTTCTAATGGTACTTTCACTTTTTTATCATTCAATTTATAACCTCTCTCTTCATCTGTTTTCGCTTTAATTTTTCTAATAACTTCTTGTCTACATAATATACATATATCTTCATCATAAGTAGAATGTTTTTTCCATTCCTCAAAACATTTAATATGAATTGCATGATTACATCTTAATATTTTTATTTCTTCTCTTTTTAAATCCTTCTCCATACATAACATACACCCATCTTCAAAAAAATCTAAATTATATGGTAAATGATTTTCACAACAGAAAAAATTATATACTGGTTTTATTAATTTATTTCTGCATTTTTTATTCGTTTTAGTATATCCTATACATCTTTCCATTTCTCTTTTTAGGTACTTAATTTATTTTGTACTTTATATTTTTTTCTCTTTTTCTTTAAATTAAAAAATATATTTAATTAATTTTTATATATAAATATAAAATTAAGATTAACTTTATTATTTTTTTTAATCTAAATTCATAGATTTATAATTATGAATTCTTCTTCCAATAACTCTTATTTTACTTTTTTATTAAATAAATGTGAACTTAAAGAAATCTTAAAATTATTCAATTCAATGATTCAAAATAAAATAAATGATAAAATTTATTTATTAATACCATCTTATCATTTATATAATCAAATATATTCTTCTATTAATATATTTATTCAAATTAATTATCAATTTTTTATTTTAGAAGATTTTATTCAAACTAATTTTAATGAACTTAATCAAAATTTTTATAAAGAATATTTATTAATTTATTTTTTATTTTTAAAAGGAGTATCAAATAATTATAATTTAATTGAACTTAAAAAAAATTATGTTTTTAAAAATCAAATTGATATTAATCTTTTAATTGAAAATTATCAAAAATATAATACTTTATATACAATTTCAAATTATAATCAAATAAATTATAATTCTTATTTAAAAAAATTTACACCTAATTCTCAAAAAAATATTTTATCTAAACTTAATAATAATTTTGATTTCTTTAATTTAAATCTTATCATTTATTCTTCTCAAAATCTTATTTATTTTTTTAATGAACATAATATTAATTCTGAAAATTTATTTTCTATTGTACTAAAATTATTAAACTTACTGAAAGAACCTGAATCTAAACTTGATTTCTATATTCTTTATAATATATTCCTTTTACTTAATAATAAAATTTTATTTTATAACATCTCCTCTTCATTCAATCTTCCTAATAATTTTTCTGATTTTAATGATTCACATTTCAATTCTTTAACCTCTTCATTACCTCACTTCTCCATCATATATTCACTTATTTAACATATAATGATGTTACACTCGTAAAATCTCTTATTAATTTTTCTTTATATCCTTCTATTGTCTGTGCTATTCCATACTTTCTTATTCCATTACATATCTTTATAACTGTTTCACATATTTGTGTTAATCTTAACATTCCTCTCACAAAGTTACCCTCATAAATATCTGTACTTTGATATAATTCTCTAATATCTCCTCCATTAGCCCAAATATATGTTGGTTCTAATAAATCCATGAATAAACAATCTTCATAATAATAATTCGAATGTATTGGTATCTCATATTTAGATTCTTTATTAGCTAATTCTTCTGTTATAATTATCATATTCTTAAACACTCTTTTAACTTTTTCTGGTATATTCAATTCACCTATAATCTTCTCTTCATTCGATTTGTCACCTTCATTTAAAAATATTGATAAACATGTCATCATTTCTCCAAAATCTAAATCATCCAAATATCCCCTGAATATCATCTCTGTCAATAATATTTCATCTACTTCTCCTATCATTGAAGCTGTTATTCCTTTCTCTGTTATTATTAATTCACCATTCTTCTCTTCACTTCTTTCTAAATATCCATCTTCTTCTAATAATTTTTTCATCTTATCCGTCATATCATTTAATATCTTTTCATAATACCATAATTCATATTCCATCTCTCCCACATTTTTCTTTGTTTTTATATAATCATCATATAACTTCTTCTTCTCTTTGAATCCATTCATCTTTTCATATTCTTTTTGTTCATTCTCAATTTTCATCTTATCTTTACCTTTCACTATAATAAATGTATCATTCAATTTATTATAATTTTTATTATATTTTTCTATCACTTCTTTCTCTTTATCATTTATTCTACTTCCTACTTCTTCTTCCAATAATTTACTCTTCTCCTTCTCTTTCTCATAATCATTCTCCAATACTTTTCTCTTTTTAATATCCTCATTATATCTCAATGTTTTATGTATAAATAAATTCATTACATCCTCCTCTTTAGTTTCTTCACTTTTTATAAATGTCTTTAATACAAATTGATATGTTGGATAAAACTTTGATTGAATTTTAGGTGACTTTCCTGTCATCATACTCTGTAAAACATTTCTTTCCGGCCATTCCATCGTTGGAAGTAAAATGACTGTTCCCGTTTTATCTAATCCTCTTCTTCCTGCTCTTCCACTCATCTGTAAATATTCATCTGTTCTCAAATATCTTCTTCCTTTATTATCAAACTTCTCTAAATCACTATAAATAACTGTTTTAGTTGGCATATTTACTCCCACTGCGAATGTTTCAGTTGCGAATAATACTTTAATAAAACCTTTTCCAAATAATATCTCCACTATTTCTTTCAGTATTGGTATTAATCCACTGTGATGATATCCTATTCCTCTACAAACTAAACTAAATATCTCCTGATATTGCGGGATATTTTCATATAAATCTTTATAACTATGTAAATGATGATTAAATATGTTTTTAACTTCTGCTTGTTGTTTATGGTCTAAATAATTAATACCCTGAATTGCATTACATAATTTTTCACATTTCTTTCGTGAAAATGTAAAAAATAATGCCGGACACAAATCCTCCTCTTTTAATTTCTCCAAGAATGGATTCATTATCCTATTTATATCATACTTTTTATACTTCTTCCTCACTAAATCATAATTCTTAAAATTACCATCCTCCATCAATAATTCTACCATTTTATTATTCTCATTATTCCAAAAATAATGTCTTAATGGTACTACTCTGTGACTTGTCGGGATTAAATGTATACTCTTCTTTTTCATATCACCTAACCATCCCGCAAATTCCTCTGGTTTATCTATTGTTGCTGATAATAATACCAAATTTACTTCTCTAGGAAGTAAAATAAATACTTCTTCCCAAACTCTTCCTCTGTCAGGGTCATTTATATAATGTACTTCATCAAATACCACTGCTCCTATCTCTTCAACTTTCAAAGATAATAATTGATTCGTATCACTTTTCACTTTATTTTCATCTTCTTCTTTTTCCTCATAAAAATCACCTTTTCTTTTTTGTATAACTTCCCTGTATAATGTATTTCTTAAAATCTCTGTTGTCATAATTAAACATGGTGCATCTGGATTCATTTTAATATCACCTGTTAAAATTCCAATATTCTCTTTTCCCATTTTTTCAACAAACTCTGCATACTTCTGATTTGAAAGACTTTTTGTAGGACTTGTATAAATAACTTTTTTACCAATACGAAAACATTCAGCTATAGCATATAAAGCTAATACTGTTTTTCCTGAACCAGTGTGAGCTGTGATTAATATATTCTCATTATTATAAATTCTGTAAATACCTTCTTTCTGAAAACTATCTAATTCATAAGGAAAAGTCATAGCTACATCTTGAGGTGGTATTTCATTGATAATACTCGTTTCTTTATTAAAAACTGTTAAATAAGAACTCATTTTATTTTAATTATTTATTTTTTACTATTTATTTATTATTCATTATTCTTTAAATTAATTATTTATTAATTTAAATCATTTTTATAAAAATTATAATTTATAATTTATAAATTAGTAGGTTCTGGAGGACCACCATTTGAATTAGAGTTATAATTTGGTACTAAAGATCTACTTGATTTAGATTGAGTTCTTCCAGTTGGTTTTTGAACTATAGAAGCATTAATACGATTATTATTAACTCCTACTTCTCTTTGTTTAACTTCTTTAATAAAATAAATCATTTCAATAATTTCAGCTAAAGATACAATATTATTTAATTCATTTAATTGTTGAATTCTATATTTTTGTTTAATATCTCCTAATTCTTCTTTACTTTGTATACCTTTAACTAAATTATTATATTCTTTCTCTAATTCTTTCTTTTTAGCTAATAAACCATTCAAACCTATAATTTTTTCAATTTTACCATTTTTATTTTCAATATTAAATTCTTTTGTTTTAATTATATTTCTAGCTTTTTTCATATCATTAATATTTTTTAATAATTCTTTTTTTTTTATCCATAATTTTTTATATTTTTCTTCTAAATTTTTTATTTCTTTATTCATATAATTATAAACTTTCATAACATTATTTTCTGTTACTTTTTCCATATTAGTTGGTGCTTTATTTAACATTGCAAAAATACTAGCTAAATAACGATTAATACGAGCTAAACGTGTTCTAGAACTATTCAATTCTTTGTTTCTTAAAATTGAATATTTATTTTTTTCTTCCTGAACTTTTTCAAATAATATATTATTTATTGATTTAGATAAGTATTTTTCATTTTTAATTTCAACTAATTTATTAAAATAATAAAAGAATTTACAAATATCAAATATAGAAAATTGAGCTCTTAATATATAAAATATATCTTTAATTATAAAATTAATTTTATTATCTATATTTCTACTATTGTTAGTTGTATAAGTATTTAATAAACTATTTTGATTATTATTTTCTATTTCAAAATATTGATTAATACTATTTGAATTTAATTGAGAATTATAAAAATTCAAAATACATAATACTAATTTTTTATTATTTTTTTTAAAGTTCTCAGGATTCTCTATTATATCAATTAAAGAATAAAATGATTTTTTTATTTTATTTTCTTTCTTTAATGTATCAATTTCACTAAATTGATTATCTTCTATAGTAAATAAAACAGGATATTGAGATAAATTAAAATAATAAGTATTATCAATTAATTTTATTCTTGAATTTAATAAATATTCAATATAATTTTTATTTGAAAAACTTTCTAAATAATTATCATTATTATTAAAAAAATTATTTAATATATTAATATAATTAACATATAAATTTTTATAATATTTATAATAAGAAATAAAATTTCGATTATCTGGTTTTTGAGGATCAATTTTTAATTTTTCAAATATTTGTTGATTTTTAACATTTGATAAACTAGATTTTATTTCACTTAATTCTCTAGTTTTAAAATTAAAAATATTATTTGTATTTTTCATAAAATCTAATAAATAGCTTAAATTATTATTTATAATATCATAATATAAACGTAAAATTAATTCTAAATCATAATTTAAATTTTTATAAAATTTTCTATAAAATAATAAATAATAACTTATTATATTAAATTTACCAATCGAAAATATATTTTTATCAAAATATGTATTTTTTATAAATCCTTGAAAAATTCTTTGTCTTTCACCTAAAATATATTCTGTTGAAAAACTTTTTTCTATTTTTGCAAATGTTCTTGTTTGTTCTTGAAAATAATTTACAAAATCTAAAAAAAAATTAAAATAATATATTTCATTAAATCTTTTATCTTCAATAAATACTTTTAAAAAATTAAATATTTCTAAATAAAAACAATTTAAACCATTATATTTTAATATATCTTTGTAAAAATTATTTAAAAAATAATAAATATTAACTGATATTTTTGAATTTGTTAAATTATCACTTAAAATAATTTTTTTGTTATCTAAATCTGTAAAAACCTGAATTTTATTTTTTCGTTCATCAAAATTAATTAATGTTAATTTACTTATACTTTCTCTAAATGTTTCTACAACAAAAATTTCATTATACATATATATATGGTCTTTTAATCGTGGGTCAGTATAACTTATATTTCCTATTTCTAAATCATATTCTATTATATTTCCATTTTCATCTTTTTTACTTGATAATTCTATATCATATTTAAAATATGAATAAAATGAATCAAATGATAAATCATTATTATATACTGTTTCTACAAATAATTTTACATCACTTTTATTTAAAGCTAAAACCATAATTCTTATAAAATTTTTATATAATCCTAATTCTTTATTATCTCCATTTTTAATTTGTATATAATTTTTATTTCTAGATCCATAATATTCATTATATAAATTATTAATTTTATTAAAAAATTCTTCATAATTACTTTCTATATTTTGTAAACATTCTTCATAACATCTTTCTCTAGATTCATCTATTTTATTTATAATTTTTTTATCATTTGCAAAACTTTCAGTTATTTCTCTATTCATTCTTTGGTTTAAATTATTTATATTTTTAACTGATGTCTCATTTGACAAATTTACTGTTGTAAAACTATTTCTTTCTGTAAAATTACTATTTCTTTCTGTCATTTTCTATTTATTATTAATATAAAAATATAATACTTTTAAATATTATATTTAATTTTTAAAAATTTAATCTAAACATTCCCCATTATACCAACCGAATATCTCTTCTCAAATGGATCACCATAAACTACTTTACTCTCTTGCTCTGGTGTTGTATAAGGATGGAAAGTTAATGAAGGATAATTATATAAAGGATTAGAAGGAGGCCATCCAAGATTAACATATCCATTGTCACATTTATTAGGAGATTCAAATTTCTGAATTCTACTATCTAATAAAACATAATCTTGTATTTTGGCATCTTTTTGTTGAGGATTATTATAAGGTGAAAAGTTATTATCAGTACTCCAATTACCAAAATTTTCTTTTAAAGCATTAACACTATAATTTTTAATTAATTTACCAACACAAATAATTAAAATAAATATTAATACAAAAATAAATAAAATATAAGATACCTTTTTAGAAGTTATTAATAAACTCATTTGCACTTCACTTATTTCTTTCTAATATTAATTATCTTTTTATTTTTGATTCTCTTTTAATTCTATTTTCATTTCCAATTCTTTTTTTTTTTCATAATTTAATAATTCAATTATTAAATCTATTATTTCATATAATCTTAAACTTGGATGATAATTATTTTCAATCATTGTTGTATATTTATATTTTTTCTTTAAAATATCTTCTTTATTTTTTTCATATTTATTATACAATTTTTCATAATAATATATAAATTCTTTTTTGTCAATATTATATTCATTTACATATTCTTTAATTATATTCTTTATATCATTATTATTTTTTTCACAATATTTATCTATATTTTTCCAATTATTATTTTTATATTCATTATAATATATTATCGGAGGTACAAATGGATATTTATCTGATATATAAAAATCTATTTTTATTCCATATTCTTTAAATAAATCAAAATTTAATTTTAATAATATATTTTCTTTATATTTAAATGTTAAATATTTAGTTTTATAATCATAAAATTTTAAAGATATATTATATTTATCACTAAAATTATTTTGAATAAATTCTTCATATTCTTTTTTAATTCTTCGTACACTTCTCGGTAAATTATCTAAAGCTTCATTTAATTTTATTTGATTCATCATCATTATCTTTTTTTTTTATAATAGTTCCTAAAAGTAAAATTATAATATTAATTAATTTCAAATAACTATGTTCGAATGGATTATCTATTATTAAATCTTTATTTGTTTCTTTTTTTAAATCATCATTTTTTTTATTTTTAATTTTTTTTTTAAATTTATTTTTAAATATCTTCTTTTTATAGCTACCTTTAAATTTACTATTTTTTTTAATATTAACTTTATTTAATACTTTTTTATCATCTTTATCATCTTTATAATATTTATAATCTTTATCATCTTTATCATCATCATTAATTATATTATTAATATTTTTTATTAAATTTTGCTTATTACCAAAAAATTTAATATTATTATTAATAAAATTTAATATTTCTTCAAAATCATTATATGAAAAAAATAAACGATAAGCTATATAATTTGAATATAATTTATGAATAGAATAATAATCACAAATATAATTATATAAATTATATTCTACTTCTTCAACATTTTCTGATTTAATATTTAAATATTTAAATAAAATATCTAATTTATGATAATATTGAAAATATCGAATAATATATTTAACAAAGTATTTTCTCTGCCTATCTATTAATGTTGTACATATAATAACATATTGATTAGAATTGGGAGATTCAGATGTTAAATTTTTTATTTTAATATCAATTATTTTTTTAAATTTATTTATTTTATTTACATTTTGCTTATTTATTTTTTCATCAATTAAACAAATTTTATTATTATCATAAATATAATCATTTTTGATTGGTGTTAATTCTTCTTTAACAAAAAATTTATTTTCATTTAAATGTCTTAATATTTTATCAATCCATATAGATATTTTTGATTTAAAACTCATAATATCTAATTTTGAATAAAATCTATAATTTTTAGATTCTTCATCTATCTCTTTTATTATATCAAATACATAATTTTCAAAATTATATACCAACAAATGATACATTATATTTCTTAAATTTTCATATTCATGATTGTTACTTAAACCATTATAAACATAGAAAGATTTTCTATATACTTGAATTATTATATTTTTAATTTTATTTAAAAATTCTTCTTTTATTTTTTCATATAAAAAATTAATTTTATTATGATGCATAAAATTTATATTTGTTAAAATATAATCATAAATTTCATCTTTTAATTCTTCATTTATATAATTATATATATTATCTATTATTGTTTTTTTATAAATTAAAATATCTATATATTGTGTACTAACAAAAGATAATTTATCTAAACCTGATAAATCTCCTTTTAATATTGTACTTCTTAAATTCAAAAATCCAGACCATCCCATATGATTTTCAAAATATTTTATTATATAATCTTCAAATTCATCTTGTCTAAAATTTTTATCTATCATTTGTTTAAATATTTTTGTTAAATTATCTTGAAAATGATAACTAAAATTTAAATCTATCCAATTATTTTCTAATGAATATAAATGTGATTTTATATATTGTATTAATTTTCTATATATCTTCCTTTTTTCTATTTTCTTCTCTTTTTCATCAAAATTTTTTTCATTTAAATTTTTTATTTCTTCATCTATTAAACGCATTAAAAATAAAAATCCTTCTCTCATAACATGAATATTTGTTCCATCAATAATTTGTGGATTTTCTATCAATGGAAAAAATTCAACATATATAGATAAATTTATAGAATGATTTTTCAAAAAACTTGAATCAAAATTTATACCATATTTATTAGCTTCTAAATATAATTTTTTTTCAATAAAATTACAACTTTCAACTGTAAACTGTGTATTATATTTTTGTATAAAACTTGTACATCTAGCATCTATTAAATATTTTAATTCTACATCTGATTCAAACTCTTCTTTACTCATTAAAAACTGATTCTCTTTTATAATTTTATTTATCAAATGATATTTATTCAAATTTATATGTATATGATTCGATGGATATTCAAACTTTAAATTAATTTCATCTTTATTATTTTTTTCTTCTGACACTTTACCTCCTAAATTTAATATATTCAAATTTAAAGACATATCATTATCACTCTTCTCATTTTTTATATAATTATATTTTATATCTATTAATTCAGCTCCTAATTCTTCAGCTATTTGACAAAATGAACGAAGTTTATATTCTACTCTTTTCATTGAATATTGATTTAAATTTAAAAATAATTCTTGATTTGAAAAAGATATCTTTTTATATAATATATTCGGTTCTATTATTGAATCCTGAAAATATATCTCTTTAAATTTCATTTGATGTATTATTTTTGTTAATACATGTTTTCTTCCTTCAAAATATGTCTTCTCTAAATAATCAATATTTGGTATTAATATTTTTTTTATTAAAATTTTTTGAATATCTTCTTTCGCATTTTTTATAAAGTTATTCAAATAACCGATTACACTTAATATCAAATTTTTATCTTCAAATGTAAAATATATAACATTATATTTTTCCAAGTATAATAAAAAGTTCTTCTTATTTTTAAATAAATAATAACTCTTTAAAAAAAATTTATTTGGTAAAAATATGATATAATCATAAAACATTAATTTTAAAAAATATCTTAAATATAATTCTTTATTTATTTCCTCTTTATTAAAATCACTATTCGATAAATATGTTTCTATATATGTAAAAAATTCATCTAAAAAATTATTTTCTTTTTTTTTATCATTATTATCACTATTTTTTATAAATGAACCAAATTTTTCAATTATTCTATTTTTTTTAGGTTCATTTGTTTTTATTGTTGTTCCTTCATCCATTTATCTTTTATTTTTTACTCTATTTATTATATTTATTAATATAATATTTAAATTATCTAAAAAATTAATATGTTAAAGCTACTGTTGTATTAATAAATTCCATCACTTTATTCTGTTCTATCCATCTTATACTAACTACTTTATAATTTATTCTATTTGCCATTAATACTTTTAATATTACTCTATACTTCATTAATGTTGGATAATAGTAAAATACATATACATATCTATTTGTTTCTCCTCTTGGTATTTGAAAAAAACATGTTGGTTTTATTGTTGTATTTGCCATTTTATATAATTTATTATTTATATCTATTATAAGATGTTTTTTTCTTTCTAACTTTTTTATTAATAAATTCTAATTTTTTGATTATCACCTAAAACTTCCATAAAATGTATTCTATCTAGTGAATTATTCTTCTTTCCAAATGCTGATGACATTCCTGTATCTACATTAAATACCCTTCCTTGATATCTATGTTTTATACCTTTCAATTGTGGTGTATGTCCGGTACATATTCTTTTTACTTTATAATTTTTTAATATATGATTTAAATCATCATTCAATTTATCATATACTTGTGGATTATGGTCTATCGAATAATCCCTATTCCATAATATCGATTTTGAATTCATAAATAATTCATCAAAATATTTCTTCTTTATATGTTCTATGTTTCCATATAAAAAATCTCTTAATGTCATATTTATATCTTCTATCTTGTATTTTTCCGATATCTTCTTAGACATTCCTCCGTGTACAAACATCCATCCACCTATCTTTACTACTGGATTCCATCCACATGCAAAATATGTTGCCATTGTTCCTCCTGGTTTAAAATATTCTCTTCTTCCATGTGAACCTCCATAATGTTTCATTCCGAGAGGAGATACATAATCAAATTGTCCTAATACATTCATTAATTCATGATTTCCTATTACTGGATGATATCCTCCTCCATTTAAATATGATTTTATTTGAAGTTCTAATATTAATGCCATAATTTTTCCTTCACTATCTTCGTCACTTCCATCCATTTCACGCGGTTTTCTATCTAATATATCACCAACTTGAACAACATGTGATTTACCACCAATATATTCCAAATTATCATTTAATATTTTTGCTTTTTGTAAAACTTGAATAAATGCATCATAATCTCCATGTATATCACCAATAACAATTAATCTATCAACTGATGGATATTCACCTTTTTGATAATATTTAAAAATATCATTATAATTAGTTCTTAAAATATCATGAACACTATTTTGTCTATTTAATTGATTCGATACTGAAGTATTTATATAATTCATTTTTTAATAAATTATTTTAGGTTAACCGCTATTTATACATAATAAAAAAAAGATTCTTTTCACTTATTTTATATTATCAATTTTTTTATTGATAATTTTATATTAAAAATATTTATTTAATTACATTTGATAAAATTTGTTTACATTTGATTCTTTATTTTAGCTTCATATTCTTCTTTACTAATTGAATGAATTGAAGGTACTACCCATTGAATACTTGTCTTCTTCTTTCCTGTTTTAATATTAAATCCAATGAATTTATCCATTATTGGTTGGTCCAATTTATTCGAACCCTTATAATAAAATCTCTTTACTTCACTTCCATCATCATCTAATTCTATAATACAGAAAACTACATTCTTATCAGCTCCTTTGAATGCTGCTCCATAATTATTAATCTTTTGGAGTTTTCCATTTGCATTAGTCTTTCCATCTTTTACTAATTGTTCTAATTGACGAGAACGAGCTATACGTCTAAATACCTTTCTAGCAGCACCACCTGGAGTTAAATCACTATATTTACCATGAGGGTCTTTACTCTTAGCTACTTTTCCATGAAGTTCACGATGAACAATTAAAGGGTCTGCTAATTTGAAAGTTCTTAATCCACCATTCTTTTTAGGTTTATTTTCCTTAACTTCTTTCTTTTCTTTTTTATTATTTTGTACTTTATTATTCTCTTTATTCTCACTCTTCTTCATCTTTTTCTTTTTTGATGAATTATTTGAATTTGATGAATTTGATGAATTTGATGAATTTGATGAATTATTTTTATTCTCTTTTTTATTCATTTTCTTCTTTTTAGGAGATTCAACAACATTAACAACATTAACAATCTCTTCTTCCATTATTTAGTTATTCTATATTATTAATTTAGATTTTTTATTTATCTACTTCGCACTTTTAAAATTTTATTATAATATATTATTTTTATTTTTTTTCCTTAATTAAAATAATGTTATATTATAATCTAAATTTACATCTAAACTCAATCTTATTGTTGATACATAACCTTCTTTCCCATTGTATATTTTAATACTATTAATTTTTGCTTTTATTATTTTTGACGCATCTATTAAAAAATGTAAAGATTCATATAATTCACTCAGTTTTATTCCTTTATTATTACCATCATCTTCAATACCTATTATATATATTGCTTTACCATTTCCTTCTAATAATCTAAATAACATTTGTGATGCTATTTTCTCTTTTTTTCTTTTCTCTCTTTTTTCTCTAAGTTCTGACTGATCATATTTATTATAATTTAATTGATATTTATATTCTCTATTTCCTTTTTCTATCTCAGGTTTATTAGAAGGTATATATTTATTCATAAATAATGGTTTTGGTACTATTAATTTTTCTTCTATAAATTTAAAAATAACATCTATCGGTTTAATATCATCATCTAGTACTCTTTGCTTAGTTTTATTTTCTTCCATATTTAAACATTTTTTATTTATATTTTTTAATTAATTTTTATTTAAATTAAATAAATAAAAAATAATATATTAAATTTTTATAAAGAATTAATTATGAATATTTTTAATGAATTAAATATCAATAAATTTAATGAGATTATACACAAAATTAATGTCACTAATATCAATTTAAGTTCAAATTTAAATAATTTTTATTTAAATCCTTATATTAAATCATATATAAATAAGCAAATAGATATTATAAAAAATAATAATATTAATTTTTCAATAAATAAAATAAATTATTTAATTGAGGATTTTGAATACGATTTTGATGTTAAATTATATAATATTCTTTCTATTTATATAATTATTATAAGTCAAATACATATTATATTAGAAAATAATTTATCTCGTAAAAATGATGATTATATTTTAACTATCTGTTTAATGTATATTGATTTATTTGAAAAAGAAAAAATTATTATAAATAATAATAATCTTTTTTTAATTTTATGTATCTTTGATTATCTTGAAGAATATAAATATAATAATATATCATACAATATTTATAAAAAATTATATTCTTTATATATCAATATGATAGAAAATAAAAAAAATAATATTGATATTAACAATTATTTTCAAAGACAACTTATCAAAAATGATATTCAATTAAATTATCAATTTGAATCTTTTTTATTATAATAATTATTTTAATTTTTATTTTTATGAATGAATATATTATCTATATAATATATAAATAGGTTAATTTATGAAAAAAATATATAAAATATTAGAATTAAAATACTCAAATGATATGTTATCTAAAAAAAAAAAATTTGATGAAGAATTAAAAAAATATAAAAATGATTTAAAAATAAGAAATGTTAAAATAAAAAAATATATTATAAATTCGCGTTCAAATCTCTTCCAAATTAAATTATTCGGTTATGATTCTTCTCTCAAATTTTTATCTAACAAATATAATTCTTTACCAAAAATTATTAATTTAATAGATAATATGCCGATGAGTATAAGAGAAGCGCAAAAAAAATCTATTGAATTATTTACTAATGCTCATCCTGAATCAACTATTCATGGTTTAGGATTTAAAAATAAAAATACTGCTATTCAATCTTTAAAAAAAATAAAAAATAAACCTATTAAATATCAAAAACAAGTAGCAACTACTATGTTTTATCGTGCTAAATATCATCCTTATCAAACTAAAAATATGAAAGATGCTATGAAAATTTATGAAAAATTCTTAAAAAAAATTAAAAAATTAAAAGGTGGTTCTCGTGAAAAATTTCCTTACTTAGATTTAAAAATAATAAATAAATTTGAAAAATTAGCAGATTATTATAATGTATCAAGAAAAGCAAGAGGTTTAGAAAAACCATCAACTAGTGATGAAGGTTTTCTTGTTGTTTATAAAAAAATAAAAAATCCGAAAAAATTAAAAGATATACCATGTAGAAAAAATAAACCAGACGGTGTTAATTGGGAAAGAAAAAGAGAGATAGAAGTATCTGGTAAATTAGGTCAAAGTAAAAAAATGAAAATACCATTTTTTCATAAAGATGGAGCATTAAAAGGACTACCTACTATTATACATATTAATATGATTATGTGGGCATATTCACCAGAACCAGATAAATTAAAAAATTCAATTAAATTATTAAATTCATTTTT
>JACCDO010880212.1_pt1 | contig 25162 bp, 15 predicted proteins | sample 7446101 | NCBI WGS metagenome assembly JACCDO01 (sample SAMN15323440, study PRJNA562643) | freshwater metagenome | isolation source: river surface water | place: USA:Blue River Watershed | collected 2017-08-16 | reverse complement strand
GGTTGCCTTTAGACAAGGCACCTCTTAATGATTTGAAAGATTTTTTTTATGATTTTATTTGTGATAACAATGATAAATCTAATCAACTAGATTTACTGTTCGTTCAAATAAGTAAAATAATTAGTAGGCTAACAATTCTGTCAAAAAGTCAAATAGTCCCGGAAAGTGCCTTGTCGCAAGTACTTAATATTCTAGTAACAGTGTTAAAATTAGCTTTTATGCTTATCGAATCAATAGATAAAAAATACACAGAAATTGTAAGTGTAAATTTCGCCTCCGAATCAGATAAATTCAAAGCGTTGCTTGATAGAATACGATTAAATTTTATTGAAACTACACTGTACTGCTACAAAGAATTCTCACTATGCGGCAATGTAGCAATTATGAATGTTTTGGTACAACTCAGCAAAATCATATATCACTTGTTAAGGCATATTCCAAATAATATGAAACACCAGCTTATTTTACCGAGTGCCCTAAATATAGTTGATACGATCTTACTCGTACCTCAATGTAATAGTGTAGTAAAAGTATCCGATAATCCAATAATAGCGAATGTACTAATGAATGCAATTTACTATATATTGGAATATATATGTCAGAATACAGTGCAGTTTGGAAGTACAAATTATAGTGGGATGCATAACGATGCTACCAATGTACTAAGTTTTGATGATTTTATTAATATATTTTCAAATTTACATGAAATTATTACTGAAAATGCGCTATTTAAATATCACAATGGTAAACTGAATAAGATTTTGCTTGATAGATTGATGAGCACATTGAATGTACAGGGCGATGAATTCTACGACTGCTATGATCAGTTGACTCAAAGAGTCAATATTAAGAATAATGTTGGTGTTTATTTAGAAATAATTGGACAAATGTATTATTATCTATATCAATTGCCGTTGATAAATACTACAGAAAATTTCAGTCTGAATATTAATAAAATATGGGACAGTAAAAATGACGTAATTCGGATGTATAATCTGATAAAGCTGTGTGAAATCTATAACGGATTTTTAGACGACACAAAAGATTGCATTTGCTCCAGGAGTGACATAAAGAATGCTTTGTCACATATCTATTGTAAATGTCCTTACTTGCATTCAACTATAAAAACCCCCGCACATTTTATTTTACTTAGTTACTTAAATGATCCTACTAGTAATGATTATTGCGACAGTACAGAATTTATGAATAAATTACGAAATCTACATTATAAGTCATTTTTTACCACCAATATACGTACTACAGATGATATATTATGGGAACGCTTTTTACAAGATTTTTACCATCATTTGCTAGTAGTTGGTGGACTAACTGATCAGTGCTATTGTATTAATCTAGAGAACAACGAACAAGATAAGTTTAAGCTTAAGTATACCCGGGTAATATCACTTTGTTTGTGCGATTTATCATATTATCCATTACGATATCAAACTTGGATTACATTTTTTGAGCATTGTATAGTATTACTTTATTATTACAATGATTTATTGACTGAATTGTCATTTCCAGACACATTGCCGAACGAGTTAGATCACATAACATACGAAAGTTTGTTAAATTCTCTGGAATTAGATAGTTTAACCGGCAAATCAAATTTTAGTGATGATGCAACTACTTTAGTACGTACACTCTTAAATCATATGAGTTCAGATAAAATAAGCAAAATGGTGTCACCAATTAGTAAAACTCTTGAATCAAATTCCTCAAAAATATTTTGTGATATTTTAATGAAGAAAAATTCTCTGGTGACGTTACTTTCAAAACTTATGAATATAATTGATTCCTTTAAATTAGTACAGATATCAGAAGGTATAGTTTCTACAAATCCCATTTCAGACAATAAGAAAATAAACGTTGATGAAAGCCTTGAAAAGGGAACAATTGTCGGGTGCAATTGGAAAAATACTGGTAACTATTATACTGGTGTTATTGTTGGTAAGCGGTTGGCAGTTACAAATGATTCAAGGCATTTTATCTATGACATATTATACGATGATAGAGAATACGAGAGAGGTATAGAATCTCATCGGTGTAAAAGCTACAATATTACTGCTATGTGTTATGAGAGTTACGCTACCTGTATGTATATACTGGCTCAAGGATATGAAAATAAGAACAAGAGACATTACTATTATCTTCATAGAAGTAAATGTTACTACGACAAAGCCATTGAAATCTTAGAAGTAAATAAGAGTCAGTTACCGTCTTTTTTGTATTACATGACTGGTAAGCTAACATATAGCATTTCCAGTTCAGTTACGAAGCATCATCATGAGGAGTTAAATTTATGCAATGGAACTACATCGTTGTCTAATGTTTTTGCTGCAAATCTAAAATTCCTAAGTATTACATTAAATCACTTGAATAGAGCATACGATATCGAATTTTCAAAAATACAAGGTAATGAAAGAAATTTATCATCTTTGGTTTCAATAGCATACTCGATACATTCTATACGTATCAAGTCAATACTATCATACTTGGCACGATTGCTTGATAAACATAATTCCGATTTATTTTCAATGGAGCAATTCATTAAATTACTAGATAAATCAATTGTTAATTTTGATCGTGGGAAAAACAATTACGCAATTATGAGGTGTAAAGATCTATTTTATGACTTCGACAACCAAGTTTGGACAATCAATCGTCATGAGGACAGAGGAATTGATGGTAAAAACTCTGACAAGTCTGGTAACATTGTCGATGATTTGTGGCGCCACCTTATTTTATCTTTGATGGTTCTTGACGATTGTGTTAAACTTTCACCTTCCGATTTTAAATGCATCTATCGTATCGCAAAAACACAACACTTTTTGTTTAAGTGGTATTCAAGCAGTAATAAGTTAAATGCTCCTTACTGGACGTTTAATATTGTGACAAATAATTCTTTGATACGAGACATACTTGATTCTCCTGTTATTGCGATAAAATCGTTTTTTAAACTATTTGAGAAAAAAAAGCAGCAAATTGTAGCAATATGGTGTTTAGAGACGGCTTCCTCTCCTTACGATAAAATTTTACAACGGACAGCTAAATTTGATAAATTGCGCAGAAAGTATATACTCTCTTATATTCATATGTGCACTTCAACGTTTCATATTTATTTGGCTAAGTACAAGGAGTATAACATCGAAGTTATTTCCTTCTTAACAAACTTATATATCAACCTATCAGTAACAAATCACGAGGTGTATAACAAGAAACTTAATGTTGTTTGCGATATACCAATAAATAAAGAAGTTCCTAATATAACCTTGTTAGAATTAACAAATTGTTTCAGAAGTTTTCTGCAAAGTTTTGGTATGCATGATAGATGTATTAGCATCGGCACGTTTAGTGAATTATTAAAGCAAGTTTATTCATTACATCTGCATACAAATAAGATGAATAAAATTATCTACGATAACAACATTTATGCGCTTAACCAAATACTTGTTGACTTACAATTACTTATACTGAATAATCGTATCATTTCCAATAGATTTGACGCCCCGAATGATTTAGGTAGTGACGACAAAGTGATCGATGATGTCAGCGGAAACCCTCTTTCTTTGGTAGAAATTAGGAGCAAGTTAAATGTTTTTATTAATTCGCGAACTGTTGCTTCAGGTGATGGTCCCGATATTTTTGCAATGACCAAACTGTGTATGTTGCTTTATGGAAGTAATTTTTCCAACAGAAATAATCTCAGTAACAATTCTAATAGCTCATTATTGAAAAGGAAAAGAAATGATAACTCCACACAAAATAATAGTAACAATGGTTTAAAATTGAATAAACCGGAGGATGAATCGAATACTGAAGATATGCAAGTTATAATTTGAGTTTGTTCATAATTTTGTACATAATTCATAAATAATCGTTAGAGATACTATAGACGACATACTTTCTAGTCCTCTGCAAATTTATTAATGGTGCTATAAGGCTTCTATTGCAACTTTTATAAGCATAACGAATATCATCAAGTTTTCTGTTTATTATGAACATATATGTTTTTTCCAGTTTGCGTAAATTTGCCTCTTCCATACTACTTGGAGGTGGATTATATACTAAGAACTCACTAATTGTATTTGAAAGTTTTGATTCTTCCGGCATATTTTCGATTTTTCTTAATTTTGATTTACCAATTTTAACTTTTCTACATAATAAATGCTTTATCCTAGTAGATAAAAAAAATAAATTAATTTCATCTAAGTCTTATAAATACGCATAAGCATATTAAATGATACCATTTATCAAGCTCATTCAATAACATAGTGGTAATGCTATCTGAAACTCCTGCTTGCTGCATAGCCATAATACATGCTTGAAATGTACAAATTTTTTCTAAGAAAATAATTGATAGTAATAAAAAAATAAATTAATAAAAAAGATATACATGTTATTACCTTTACCGACTTGTGACATCAAACCTGTCATCATGGACATACAATATCCTTTTTCTAGGTCTAATTTAACAACAGGAATAGGAAATATATTTGCGAGCGTCAATATTTTTTTTAAATACTTATACTGCGTTTCTGCTTGACCATATGTGCCGTCTAACGCTATTATATTAATTTTTGAATCATTTTCAGAATTATTTTCATAATCCTTATCATTGTAGCTATTTTTAAATTTGTCAATATTATTTATTTTAATCCAATTAGATAATAATTCAGACGATTTTGTTGGATATAATATACATGTCTTAACATTATGGCATTTATATTCAGTTAGTATCAATTCAATCATGGCTTTTTCTTTTTGTAAATCAGAGCCATATATGATACGTGTTATTTTTGAATTCGGAAGTAACAGTTCAAGCAAATGCGCAGTATTTGCACTCCGCCCAATTTCTTTGTAGTGATAGTACATAAAGATATGGACATGTATGTTGTTCTTACATAGTGACTCTAATGATAGCCTTCTTTGCGATATATAACCACAATAACAATCATATCTTCGCAACCAACAGCTACTGCATCGTAGACCAGACAAAATATCCTTGTCCCACTCAGATATTATAAGCGATGAAGCTGTAATCTCCTTTTCGTGGTGATAAAATAAATTGTCATTTAAATCAATGACATGTTCTGACATCTACCTTCTAAATTATGTATTGCTTTATTATCGCTATTATTTTTTGGAAAAATTGGGAATGTTTTAATTAAATCGTGTAGTCATTCATCTACAGAAGAAAATGGCGATAAAATATTCCGGACCCAAGGTTGCCACCATTCTTCAAGAAAGGAATATTAAGTTAATCAAGAAGTATTTATAAGTACGAGAGATCAAGACGTGTTTCATTGAATTTTGTAGCTATTACTAATCGACGTCGTCAAAATTTTCTTCTTTACGGGCCCGATCTTCCGTTCTTTCTTTTATTAATGCGCGAATAAGTACATCTTCCGCTTCTATATTGGCTTTGATAAGGCTGATTTGCTCTATGATACCGGTGATATTAAATTTTTTTTGACTACTCAGTCACTGTCACTACTGTAGTAGCAAGGAAGAGATTAAGTGAATTTAAAAAACTTGTAGGATTAAAATCGCATGAAATCAAATTAATAAAATGATGGAAATACGTGATAATTATAGTTTACTTGATTCTTTACCATTTTTTGATCGTGAATATGATCATCCACTTGTTAAAGATGCAGTTCAAGCATTAATAAAGAAAGAATTAGATAATACAATAAATAGAATGAGCACTGACGAAAATATAGCATATTTACCATATCCCGTGCTAAAATATTGCAATAATAATAATTATGAAAAAGGAATAGATATGACTCGTTATGCGATACAGAATCCTAATCCTAGTTTGGTTAATGATGTACAATACTGTAGAAAATTATGCAATAATATAAAAATTCAACATGAATATTTTAATAATCGATTAGAAAATCTAACTATGATGTCTGATAAAGACAACTTATCCACGGTATGGCTAGAAAATAATGAGTATATTCAAGGGTCAAATGAATTAATTATAAATAAAATAAATGGTATTAAAAGAAAGATAAACGAAGTAAATAGTGAAAGATATAATTATCAATCACGATCATTCGATGAGATACAACGACTTCATATTAAAAAAGCACAATCGATTCAACGAATACAATTACTTACTTCATTCTTGGAGGAAAATAGTAGACCAGTGAAAAATTTGTAAAATGAGTTAACTAATAAACGAATAAAATTAATTTTTCATCGGTGACATTACCGTAAGAATTCAACAACTTTTCTTTACTTCGCGGCCCTATTTTCTCCCGTCGCTTGAATTTGAAAGTATTAGATTTTGTCTTGGACGTTGAATAACGAGTGAAAGGTTGTTCCTTTAAAACTTGAGTCAAAACCTATTCCTTTGACAAGTATTATTATAAGTGGTCATCTTTTACTACATTAGAGTTTTCTCCTCTTAACAGAATAAGATATGTTTTCCTTTTATTGTCTATTTCTCGGAAATTTTCTTCTTTATCCAATATTTATTTTGGGATTAAGAATGTCAATTACTCCATTACCAATTCCATCAACAGAAAGATCTCGATTACATTTGACTTTACAAGGAAAATCGTGTGTTTCAGCATTATTTCGTGCTGAGTTAAAAAAAGAACTTAATTTTTTTCGAGGATGTAATGGAATTTATAAAAGAGCAAATTTATTTAGTGATGAAATAGTTGATATAATATCAGAAGGAAAAACTTCAAATTTAATCAAATTTTTGGATTGGATTGAAGTTATGACAAAAGATGTATCAGAGAGAAAAGCAAATTTTCAAAGTGAATCATTAACAGTTAAAGTATTAAATTTGAAATGGGAAAATTATAAAGGTGATCTAAAAGGCTTCTCATTTCTGACTGATTCCCCTTCACTTAATGATATGAATAATGTAAATAACAAGGATAATACTAAAGACGCACACACAATGGCTGGGACTGATGAAAGTGTATGATACTAAGTAATTAATTAAATTTAGTTTTTAGCTCATATAATATACCACTTATTATTAATTTACGATTAAGAATTAATCGAAATATATCTAATAACATTAATACTGCCATTGATGCTCCTAAAACTTCTATTATGACTTGAAAGATACTAAATTTTTGTAAATTTTTTTGTGTTACTGCTTTACCAGTATCGCTATTAACATCTTTATCTAAATTATAAAATAATGGGAAAGATACAATGAAATATAGACCATAAAATGCCGATCCAACTTTGTATACTTGATTTTTATCTTCTGTAAAACTATAATATTCAAAACTACTAATTGTTAATGTTTCCATAAATGCAGTGAAATATGAAAACGCGAAAACAGTAAACCAAAACAATATAGTTCGATTAATTGATTTTTTATATGTTGTCTCTACTTTTCTTAGTATTAAGTTTGAAAATGTGTGATACGTAATAAAATAAAAGTGAGTTGCAAAATATAATGCTATAGGTACATCATTTAATCTATGGGCTGGAAAAAGATACTGTGCCCCTAAAACATGATAAAAATAATGTGTATACCAATAATTCCCAATAAATGAAAATATTGCTATCCATAAATTTGCTTTAAATGAATACCTTTCAAACAAAGTTAATTTCTTCTCACTTGGTAAAGGATATAATATTGGCTGAAGTAATAATGGAAGAGATAATGAAACACACAATATCATGTAATGCATCGCTTCAAAAATTTTCCATAGTTTAAATATAATAACGATACCAAATATAAATATCCAAATAACAGTATATTTCAATGCATAAATTTCAAAATCTCTTTTGTACGAGGTTGTTATGGATGGTAAATAATTTCCAGTCCCTGCTTTAGTTTGGATTAACGTTAATAAATATATCGTCAATACCAATGACCCCAATATTATACTCATTACGTATTGTATTTCCATTTTTGATGTTGTAATTTTTGTATTTTTACTATACTTTTTTAATTTTTCTAGGCTAGTTTCAAACAGTTCCAGTTTTCAAAATCCTGTAAATCATTTTTGGTTTTTGAATACAATACATGTTTGATTCTCTTCTCGAAATTTTTAATTGCAAATCGTTAATTAATGCTAAGACGAATTAAAATGAAACTCAACCGATAAACCCTAAGACCGCTTTTAAAAACGGTTGTTTCAAAAAATTGCGAAACTAAAAAAAAAAATAACAAACAAAACTTAAGAAACACCTTGTTACCATTGCTTGCGATTGTTAGCATGTCTACAGCAGCATACCCCTGGTTATTTGTTGTTGAATACTATGATCCATTACCGCGACTAAAGCGACAATATCTTTTACGTTATTGGGGCATTGAGGGTGCACAAGGTGGCAACGGTTTTGTTGAAATGGTTGATATAAAGAGCAAGAAATTGTTTCTTAAAAAATCTCCAGGTATAATCTTCAATATATATGAGACGATATTTCATTTAAATATTCCCTTTCTTTTTTTTATTCATAGCTCCAGAAACTTTGTCACCCAAGGATTTAGTATTGGGAGCAAAAATATTATTGTATAGTAGAGAATTAGATATCGTTGATTTTGGGGATGGCAAAACAAAAAGCTTTCTATCTAAATCAATGTCATCATCAATTGTCATATTATCTCCCGAGCTATATAAATCTTGGGGTAAAATAATTGATGAATTTATTGCTACAGGAAATTTAATAATTTTAAAAGCTACTACAATGCTATTAAATCAATCAGTTGCTGATAATATATGTAACATATTAGAACATCAAAATTTAAGAGCATCAAATTCGTTAACTTCTGGAGTTAGTTTAATATTGTACTTAACTGGTGAAAATGGGACTGATAATGTTATTAATATTGCAATGCAATTAAATGGCCCAAGAATTGGTGGAACAGTATTTGCCAGCAATAATAATACACAATTACAATTAATAAATGAGTTGCTTTTTGTCAAAAGCAAGGGCAATACTACTGCTACGTTAGATAATTGTACTTGTTGTATCTTAAAACCGCATGCAGTAAAAGCTGGACATACTGGTAAAATTATTAATGACATTATTAAACAAGGGTATGAAATTTCCTGTGTTTCTTCATTGAATTTTACTAAAGTTCAAGCTGAAGAATTTTTAGAGGTTTATAAAGGTGTTATTCCTGATTACATGGATCATGTCATAGAGTTGTGCTCCGGATTATCTATCGCTTTAGAAATAAGAGCGGAAAATGCAGTTGAAACTTTCCGTTCTACCGCTGGTCCATGGGATATTGAAATGGCGAAAGAAATTAGACCACTTTCTATTAGAGGATTATACGGCGAAACTAAAGTTAGATCAGCAATTCATTGCACTGATTTACCAATTGATGCAGCTGCTGAATGTGAATATTGTTTCCATATCTTAGAATAAAAATTATAATTATATAATTTCTAATCATGTATAAAGTTTAAAAAAATATTAAAAAATCAATTAATACACAAAATTTACAATTCATACGAAGGATACAGATATATTTTCATTTCGATACATCCATTATATTATCTGTGGTGCTACTAAGTCCTGTAAAAATGGAAAGGCTCTTAGATACATCTGAAGTATCAACTATATCAGATGTTATGTGACAATTATCACTTTGTGATATCGATTGTACAATAGAAATTGAATCATCTACATAACATTTTAATTCTTCGTGATCACTATAATTATTTTTTATCCAAACATGATTTTTTACGAATAATAATTCACAACGCATTACAGGATCAACTACTAATATTGAAGTGAGTAAATTTATAGCCAAATGACTGAAATATTCCGGATATTTTATATTTCCTTTATTAACTCTATCAAACAATGCACTTATCGATGGCTCATTAAATGGTACATTGCCGGCTAAAAGTGTATACATAATTATGCCTATACTCCAAACATCGGCAAGAAATCCGTTATATCCTTGTCCAGATAAAATTTCCGGAGCAACATAATTAGGTGTACCACAAGTTGTATGCAATAATTTTTCTCTGCTTCCATTATTACATTTAGAATCATTACCAACGTATAAATTAGACAAACCAAAATCAGTTATTTTAACAATCCCATTAGTATTTATAAGAATATTTTCAGGTTTTAAATCACGATGACATATACCTAGTTGATGACAATGCAATAAACCTTCAACAATTTGGCTCATATAAAATGCTGATGTTTTTTCATTCATTCCACCCTCTAAATAAATTAATTCAAAAAGCTCTTTCCCATGAACATATTCCATAACAATAAATAATTTAGTTTGTGTTGCAAAAACTTCTCTAATACTAACAACATTTGGATGATTATTAATCATTTTCATTATTGAAATTTCACGTTTTATTTGAGCACCCATATTTAATTCCTGAATTTTAACTTTATCCAAAATTTTTATTGCGACTGGATCGTTTGTAGTACATGTTGTAGCGTATTTAACTTTTGAAAAAGTACCTGTACCTAAAGTGTGGAATATATTGTAGCCTCCAAGTCGTTTCGCCTTACCTCGACCTTCTATTGGCATAGGATTTTGTGACATCGACATTTAAGATATCAGTATACTTGTCTTTGCGAATTTTTATCCGGATCCCGGGGATCTACAAGCCGGTGCGGTGCGGTGCGAGAAAGAAATACTTTTTATATAAGAATAATATCTATAAGAATTAGCAATATAAGATCAACTCGAATATTATTAGTTAAAGGATATCTATCTTATCTAATCTTAGATCTTATTATCTTATCTAATATCAGGTTTTATTTTATATAGGTGGCACTAATATTCTTTCTGAAGAGAAAGTAAATTCTTTTATGAGAACTCATCAACGGAGAATTCTTTGAATCCCGCTTTAGTAGAGCGAAAGGATTCTTACGAATCATTTGCTAGAAAGTTTTATTATCTTCATGTGGTAGAACTTTATTTGGAGCATTTGTTGAATTGATTAAACCTTTATATTTTGACTGTTTACTTTACTGTAACCGTTTACACAAAGATAAAAAAATATTTTAGTTTCTGGCAGCAACAGCAATCTGGTGAGCAAATTCCATGACCCTAGGTGCAAATGCATATAATGAATCATTAATTAAGCCACAAAAGAAATGTTCAGCATGTTCATCACTTAGATCTAATCTAAATTTGTGCAAAGTTGATTCTAAGACATTATTAATTGTTGATTTCTGTGATATATCTTTGATGCCAGCATCTGCCATTAATGCTAATAAATTTAAAATCAAATCGGCAGATTTTCTTAACCAATTATATGCTTGACAACAATAAGATTTAAATTGATTATAATAATTGCTATCTTCGCCACCTAAACATTCTGCCATATGTCTTGTAAATCGAAATGGAGGAGGCAGCGGCTTTGGATCTTGCCCAAATATAAATCCAAAATCTATATGAAATAATTGACCATTGCGTTTCATCATAATATTATCTAAATGTCGATCACCAACCCCTAACAAATATGTAACAACACATGATGCAGCAGTAGATTTAATAAAATTATCGAATACATCACTATTAATACCATAAGGTCCATTTGGATCTTCATTATAAGTACGTAAATATTGTTGGATTGTTTTATATTGACTAAGTATTGCAGAGACAGCGTCAGACCCATCGACAAACTCCATCAAACCATCATCTTTAGATAAAGCTAAAATTCCATAAGTATTCAACTTCAAATCTAGATTAACTTTTTTTAGCAAATTGTCCATCAAAGAAAACATTTGCATAATCAATTGATCTTGCCTTAAATCATCACCACATTTAAACATCATTTTTACTATAGAAGGACCAGCTGACGGTGTTCCGGTAGTATTTAATAAACTATCTGGTGTATTAAAACTAATAACTGCGGGATAAATAGCGGAAGCAAACATTCTAGCTGAACTGGGATTTAAACCAATTATTTGTATCGATGGATTTAATGGAAATGGAACATGAGGTATGTCTCCTGGTAGTACATCTAATTTCCTTTCTTTCAAATATTTACGTAATGCCTCTTGTTTCACATCTTTACTCTTACCTCCAACTTCTCTGGCTGATATTTGGCAGTTACAAATATCAACAAGATAATTTTCTAATGCAATTAATTGATTATACAATAGCAATCCCTGGTTACCAGCATTATTTTTTAAGTGATCCATAAATGATTTAAATATAGTTTGATATAAATATAAATTAGTATCATTAATATTGTCATTACTTATAAGGTTAGGCTTATCTTTACGAGTTGTTTGAACTTCTACACGCAGATACCAATAAATATAATTTGCTACAACTGCAGATTTACTACCACGATCTATTAAAAATCTTGCTAAAGGAGATAAATTTAATCCCTCGCCATTATCATTAGTTTTGGATAGTATGGTTTTGTTAAAAGATTCTGATCCATCATTATTGCTGTAGTTTTGTTCATATCTTAAAGCCTGAACAAGCTGTAGTAGGTAAGTCAATAATTCATCATCGGATGCAGATTTTAATATATTAACCGCATATTCTCTTATAATTCTATGATTAAATGCTTTTTCTTTACCTAATAATTTTAATGCATCGGCAACTTCAATATCTTTCCACATACCTAATAATTTTGGAACTTCATTTGCCTCATTCTCATTTTTCCAATTGACGCTTGTTAAATACTTGATAAGTGCTTTATTATTGTCAACAAGTGTGTATCGGAACTTAAAAATTAAGTCCATATCATCAGTGTTTAATTGTGTTAAAATATTGTAGTGAAGAATTTTATTTATTTTCTCTTTTTCTTGCAAATTTGGCTTCAAAGTAATATCATGAGAACCTCTTAAATTATTACTGTGACTTAAATGTCGATGTTGGTCTTCGTATATATTATTAGTGTCAATATTGTAACTTTCCCAATCAGCAATTACATTAAAACAATTCGCATTAAACTTATTATTCAAAGTAAATTCGATAACATTATTACTATTAGATAAATTGTCCTTGATTAAACTTTCTTCAAGTTTCTTAATATTTGAACGGGCAATATGAGGTTGTGACATTCTGTTTGTAGTGTAAACTTGTTGCTGTTCTTCATATAAAACTTTATAAGCTACATAATCAAAATATTAGTGTAATATATATAATTTAATATAAAATTTTGGTACCTGTGCTATAAACTGGTAATTCGATAATTAGAAAGCAAAATGAACTAATATCCTTTTCAATTGCCGAACAACCGTACGAATTATGTGACTTGTGACTAGAACTATTAGAAATATAATTATGCACATCTCTTCTACCGGTAATTTCACTGAGCATGGTTTGAACTCGGCTCAATGATAATCTATCAAGCCAAGTATTAATATCGCTATAATCATTATTATTACTTTCATAGTTTATTTCTTTCTCTTTATCCATAAATGTAAATCTATAAGTTTCTAGCGCCTTTTCCATTTGAAATCCGATATCATACTGTTTAAATACATCATAAATACGCCCTGGAGTTTTATTATTACTTATAGGCAACGTTTTATCACTGTTCAAATCAAAATAAAACATTAACTTTTGTTTTCCTTGAAGTAATATACCATTTGGATCAAATAATGGTAATGTAGTCGACCCAAATATTTTATGATCTGCAGTGTAAGCATTTATTAACAGCAGTGAATCTGATGCTAGATCTCTCACTTTAATAGGAAAATTTATAGTATAATCCCAAATCATAGCGTTTCTAACTGGATCTATTGTTGCATAATGAGTACTTGATGGAATTTCATTTAAAAGCATTTGATTAGAAAGAATTTGTACCGAAATATATACATCTGCATTCTGACTATTTAATAATAAATCTAAAGGTAATTCTAGACGACATATTCCCACTTGATAGTCATTAATAATGTCTTTTGGATTAAACCATCGGTATTCTTTTTCCTTGGTATCTTTGTATGCCAGGGAATCTTCTAATCTAATAGCTTCTCGATTCATCTTTTCCCTTTACGATCTTCAGATTTCTTTTTGAGAGGTTTGGGCCGCATTTCAATCTTTGGAGCAAAAGAAAAGTGTCTCTCTCGGCTTTTCCAAGTTTAGAATCATGTTTACAATCAAAACAATTTCGTTATAATATGATTACATTATTATATTTGTGACATAGTAAAATCTTAACTACTTTCTTTATAGTTGATCCAAAACATCAAAAAAGAATTTTGCTTGATCTTCACTAGAAATACAGTTTACTTGAGTTAAAATTCCTCTCTCTTCCATCTTTTTTGGGATTTGATCACTAAATTTAGACATTAATGAATTGAAAATATTCATTTCTACTTTTTTTTCAATTTTAGGTAGATTTTCATCAGAAACATTAAGTTTACCTAATGTATCAACTAAAACTGTAAAATTTTCTGCAAACTCTGGTCCTTTAGTGGCATGCAATAATTTTAAAATTTCAATCTCAATGATTTTGATTTCAATAACTAAGAAATTGCTTTTTTGAAATCGTTTTAAGATTTGTAATTGGATACCCATCTCTACAACCTGAGCCTTAATACTTGAAATTAGAGCATCACTCATTTTATTAACAATTGTCTCGTCAGAAACACTTTTACTAATCAAACGGCCAAATATGGAGGAACTACTAACCATTCCTAAAGATAACAGCAATAAGTAATTAATATTGAAAGGTAAGAAGATAATACCTTTTGATTTCTCCTCAACTTTTGCCGCAACGACATCATCTTTATTTAATAATAAAACATTAATATAAAATGTTTTAGCATTACTCATTATCTTTATTTTGTTCGATCACGGTAAATTGTAAACAATTAAAAAAAATTCCTTTGCGATAATAGTTACAAACTTATGATTACGATTAATGGTTGTGCTTGCTTGAGACTATGGACTACGATCACAGTTGAGAGTGATACTTGTCAACTTGCCAAAAAATCCGATTATTGGTCCCTAGACTAGGGACCCTAGTTACCTAAAAAGTACATACTTTTCAGATCCGGATCCAGATTGCTGATTATTCCATAAAATTCCATGATTGCTATTAAAAAAATTAGTGAATCAACATCAGTAACAGTAACATTATAATTCATAATAATAAAATTACACGACGGAAGTTCTCCGAAAATATATATACAACTGACTTGAATAATTTCAACTATTACTATTACACACACATATACTCCTTTTGTTGTTATACATTTCATTTATTGTGCACGTTTAGCTGTAGGTAATTTCGATTGAGTCTTACTAGATGACAAACCTTCGGAGATTCTAGGAGACACAATAGTAGGTAATTTGGTGGTTGATTTACTTGGAGTTAATCCAGGTACTGAAATTTTAGTATCAGAACTTTTTTTTGTTGGAATATCATTTAACGAATAACGCTCTAATCTTTTTTTTACTTTATCCACAGTATTCAGTAATATAACTTTTCTTCCTGCTTTTAACCAACGTAACTTAGCGACAGACATATGTTCAGGATCAAAAGAGAAACGTTTCCGTGACATTTCGTGTTGGAATCCTTGAACAGATGATAACATTAAACCTGCAGCTTTTTGGGCTTTAGACATAGCATTATTTAATTTTTTTGCATCTTCTTTAAGAGCACCTAATGTTATCGCAAAGTCGACAGATGTTGTTTTACGTCGTCTTTGAATAAATAGAGGTTCTAATGTTGCCGGTAGTGATAAAACTTGTATATCTAATCGCTCAAATTGTTGTATTATTGGAGTTTCTGAATCATTTTGAGGTAATGTGACTGTATCCATTATGGTAACATCTCCAGTCATAGGAGTTAAATTTATTTGAAACGAACCTGGTGTAGTAGTATTTGTTGGTATTGTTAATCTTGATGTTATATATGCTGATATCATTTCTCTTTGTATTTGTTGTAGACATTCTTCTTTGTTCGCTTTTTTTCGTTGTCTAGATAATTCTTCAATTTTATTTGATACTTTAGTATCAATATCTTCTTTATTTAGTTTCGAATACAATAATGGCGAATTTACATAAATACGGTTTCCTTCTTGTTCGGTATCAATATTGAATGTTATTATTTCTAATAAATGACATACAGGATGTTCAATGATCCTTATTTCAACATTAGTCCTTGTTCGCCAAAAATTTTTACTTCCTTCATACAAACATACTCCAGCTGAAGCAGATGTCTTTGAAGAAATTGTAACAGGCGTTACTGCCTCTACAACTACTTCAGTACTTGTCATTGTTTTGTTAAATTTCTTTGTTGTTGTTCACAGTTTTTAGTTGTTGTTGTTGTTGAACTTGATGAACTGTCATGTCATTGAAGTTTCCAGTGACAGTTAGGGGATTGAAATAAAATTTTTCTTTCTCTCTCTCTCTTCTCGATTGATGATTTCGTATGGTTGCCTTGAAGGTGGATATTATTTAAATTAATTCATTCAATTTAATTCATTCAATTTAATTCATCAATTCAATTCATCAATTTAATATATCAATTCAATTCATTGGTTTAATTCATCAATTAAATTCATCAGTTTAATTTCATAGACAGTGTTACCATACTTTACATTCACTTCATTAAATCTGTAAATGAAGTTCACAGATTTTTCAAACCGATTCAACCTTCCAATCCCAGTCCATTGGCTGATCGGTGATCATCGATCGAATATCACTAGAGACTTCTTCGGTATTATTGTCCCTGAAGAGTAATTTTGAAGAAAGTCAAGTAACGGTCAGTGACCAAGTGACTTTAATTTAGTTGCAAGGATATAGAAAAAAATTAATTAATACCTAATTTCACTTTTTTTTACTGCATGGGTAATCACGCAATATAGTATGTTATATCGTACTATTATCAATCAACGGATTAGATTTGCGAATGCAAATTTTGGAAACAAAAATTATAGGTCTATAACATCTTTTAAATATTTATTAATATCTGGAATGAGGATAATTCCTGAAAAAAATAATATGTATTTCAGTACAATTAAAAGTAATAGTAATAAATCTTTAGAAAATAAGGATAAATCCAAGCATAACAAAGTTTTTAATCATAAAAAAAGTAAAAAACTAAGCACCCGAAGCAATATTCAATCAAGAAGTAATATAAATGTAGTAGATAAAAAATGTACAGATTTATTAAATTTTCAATTATACTCAAATAAATCTGATAATATTCGATCATTACATGCAATGTTGCCAAACTATGATGGGTTTAGAAAGTGTCTCATAAAAAGTTCACTTGCAGATATCTCGTATCAAAATAATACGACATTAAATGTATTAGATAATTATATTGAACAAATTAAAACTAAACGAGATAATGAACATGTTCAAGTTTTTCTTAGTAACATATATACAATGATTTCGACAATTTTAGATTCTTCAAATCAGGCAAAATTAATAGATGCTATTACTTTATTGAAGAGTAATACTGCTATTTTATTTTTAATTGAAGTTTCAAATAATGCATTAACGCTTGAACAAACTAAATCAATTTTAAACATGATTATTAGTTTAGAAAATAAAAAAAATAGTTTTACTAATAATCCGAAATCACCAATTGTTAAAGATGATATTGTATTAAATTATTTGAAATTATTACGATTCCGTAATATCAAAATGGATAAATTAAAGAATATTAAATCTATTTTATCATTTGATGTACTAACATTGAATTTAATAATTGCAACTTGTATCAATAAGGGCGCATTTGATGAAGCACTACAATGGTATTTTTGTATGGATGAAATTTTGAAAATCAATCCAGATGAATTTACTTATCAAATTTTATTATCGAAGGCACTAATGCTTGAAAGTTTAGACTCATTTTTTTATCTGCTTGATAATATGAAAAATAGAAAATTAAATAATGCTGAGAATAAAGTGAATATAATACCAATTTATGAAAATATCCTAAAATTGTCAAGCAATAAACAACCTATAAATAGACAATTTATTGTGGCAGAGCGAATAATATTGGATACTATTGCCTTGAATAACTTAAATTCTAATGATTTGAATAAATTACTTAGTTTAACTCTACCAATATACATGGCTGCTGGAAAAGTTCATGAAATTTTGAAACTAAATTCTTACTTAACAATTCAAGGCACTGATGTAACTGATACTTATTATAAAGATGTAGCATTGTCAGCTTTAAGTTTGAAGAAACATGATTTATTTTTACAGTGTTTTAATGAAATTTGTATTTCAAAATCATTCGAAAATGTTCAAGAAATAAAATTCAAAAATTTAGATGAAATTAGTCTATATATAATAGATTTACTTGATAAAAATTCTAGTTTACTAGAAAGTAATGGCAACATAATCGGTTTGGCAACTATATGGCTGTTAGATAATTCAAAGAAAGATTTTTTTATTGAATCCTTATGGGAAAAATTACAAGTCTCAGTTGATACTACACAGTCAAGTGATGGTTTTAGTATGGGATTAACTTGTCTATTAAATTATTTTAATATTTATGCTACTAATTCAAATGGTATTAAAGAATCGATGTTTGAGTTGAAGAAATTTGAAAATATTTCTATATTTTGCGGAAAATTAATAAATCAAAACTCAATTTTATCACTTAAAAATGCAGATTTATTGATAAATTTGTATCGTATCTTTAATAACTGTGAGGGTATGATAAAATTATTACGAACTATATATAGTCAAGCTGCAAATCACAATAATTTTAAAAATTTGTCTACGACTTCATTTACAAAAGCGTGCCATTTATTATCCTCTAATGGTAAGTATAACGAGGTATTAGAATTTTTTTCAATTTATATGAAATTCGTCAATATTGATGAAAATGTTGATTATAAACTCTTCAGTCCAATTATGACGGCATTGCAAGAATTAAATGACGTAGACTCTATGGTACAACTTGTTAGTAGTGATATGCATAAAATTTTTAAGTTACAACCAACTGAAGGTCACGTTTATCGTGTTGTAGAAACTCTACGACAAAATAAACGGTACAATGATGCTATACTTTTCTTTTGCAAGTTTAACAGACAGTATAATACAAGAAAATTGATTTCAGTGGTGATTCAATGTTGTGCTGAAGGACAATTAGGTGAAATGTTGTTTAAAAATAATTCTAATAGGCATAATTCTACTTTGTTAAATGACGTTGTTGAAGTTCTTGGTAATACGAGCAATATAGCAGGTCATTATAGTAATTACAAATACAGCCCTTCAAGTTGGGGTACATTGAACAATAAGTTAGTTGTAAATATTATGCTTTCATTGGCAGGTAAGCTTTGCACTTAGAATCCTGAATTTAAATTTATAATATTTATTTGTTGCTTCTACTATTTAGGTTCAGACGAGGGATGTAAGCTTATACCAAATGTTGTAAATGAAATTATTAATGTTCATAATACAAACTATATTGATAAAAACATTATTAAGGTTGCATTAGGTATTGCTTTTGCTCGACAAAATATACATTTAATTGATTGGATTAATCAAGCTGCAAAAGATTATGGTATTATTTTTACTAATGAAACAATTGCAGAAGCTATGGACGATCAATTAATAAGTAGTGTGAATAAAATGGCAACTAATGAAAGTACTAAACATTTTTATGAATCTGTTTTTCCAAGACTGACGAGCAGAAATAAATCCGTTTGATTAATATTGTAGGTAAGTTGTTATTTTTTTTTCTATTTCTTGCTTTCCATAGCTGATTTAAATAGGAACAAATTCCGATTATTTTAAATCCAAATTCAGAAAGCTATACTAAATCGATCTCTCGCTATCCTGTTTAACTACGTTATATGTTAAATTAGGACGTTGAGGTCTCACACTTATATATTTCAACTTATTAAACTTATAATTTTTTTTTTTTTTAGATTGTTATTAATACACTTTTAAATATAGATACTTTAGTAAACACAAAAGTTTGTGATTAAGAATCTAATTTATAAATTAGCAGTCATACTTATACTGAACCATGAATCAACATAGCATCAGCTACACGAAGAAATGATGCAATATTAGCGCCTGCTTGTAAATCACCTCGTGTATTAAATTCTTTAGCAGTTCGTTTAATCTCATCATAGACAGCAATCATACCATTTTCTACTCTACTGTCCATAGTTTCATTTCCTTGTAAAGGATTGTCACTGATTGACATTCCATTAAAAAGAGTCCCGCCTACTGTTGTAGCTCTGTATGGTCCATGTAACATACCCTTTTTCTTTGCGACAACTATACCTTCATTAGTTATAGATTGTTGAACACCTTCTACAATTGCAGTGCAGCCGTTAGCTGCTAATGCAACAATATCATTTTCATGTAGTTGTGTAACATGTGAGCAAGGGAAAATAATGTCACATTTAATAGAGTTAATTAATTCGGGTTCATTAAATTTTGCGCTTGTTGAAGCTATTATATATCGACCCACTCTAGCACCCCTGTAAAAATAATAAAAATATTAAAATAAAAATATGCTAAAAATAATTTTATAATGTACCTATCGCTTTTTATTTTTTGAACTGTTTTTACTTTAGCTAAATCAAATCCACCAGGTTCATATATATGTCCCGATGAATCTGAAAATGTCAATGGTATGGCTCCTAATTCAATTAATTTTTCTGCAACTGCTAAAGCCACATAATTAGATCCGGTGATCAAGCATCGCTTTCCTTGTAATGATAACCCTTTATCTTCAAGCATCTTCTTCGCAAAATATACTACACCATAACCTTGAGCTTGAATATGTTGCGGTGCTCCACCCCATAATAATCCTTTATTTTGCCTTCCGCAGTGTGCGTTAATTCGTTTGTATTGCCCGTACATATATCCAATTTCACTTAATGTTACTCCCTCCCCAATACCTGGCAAATCGATATCTGGTCCAATATACTTAGATAATTCGGTCATATATGATTGACAAAATCTTTGCAATTCTGTTTCAGACTTGGTATAAGGATTAATATCTGATCCACCAAAGGCACCGCCTAACTTAGTACTTAACGCATTTATAAAAGTTGCATCAAATGCAGCTGCCTTCATTGACGACATATTAACACGAGGGGAAAAATGTGTACCTCCTTCATACGGACCCAATGCTGAACTGTATTGAATACGATAACCTCTGTTTACTCTACTTATACCAGAATCGTCAATCCATGCAACTCGAAAAGTGATGCATCTTTCCGGTTCAATTAATTGCTTCATTATCCAAGCATATTTCGGAGATCGATCAAACACTACTGCCAATGAGCTTGACATAGATTCCCACGACTGAAGAAATCGAATACAGCCTTCATCACGTCTATATGCTTCGCCATTTAATAAATTAACAGCTTCTATACCTGTTTTAAATACTTTATCACCTTCACGTCTTAATAATGGCTTAGATCTCCACATTTTAGATGCAACTGTTTTAGATCCATGAACACCTCCTTGTTGACTTAATGGAACAACATATGGCGAAGTACTCAAAACCCGACTAAATGGCAAAGCATTTACATTCTGATAAATTGAACGAGTTCTTGAAACACTTAAATGTTTCATTTTGCGCTGTAAAAAACTTGTCCACTAAATAATAATGTTGCAGTGAGTGACCTCAGCATCAAGCGCGTCAAAGCAAAAATAGCCGGCCTTGGAAAAAAACACTATAGCAGGATTGATTTACAGATGTTACTTTATTTACACTAGATAACAAAAAATGTATTATTCTTTATTATTGCAATGATAGTAATAATTATACAATTTTATTAGGATATCGGCACCGCAATAATGGAAAGAGATACTTTCTGATGAACAACAATCAAACCCTTCCTTTAACTCGGGATTATACTTTGGATACCAATCTGAATTGGGGTTAGTTTTAGGAATACGATATGTTAAATGCTGCCCAGGGGTGAAAGGGTGAAACCTTTCACGCTTTAAACTATCTCTTGTATCATATGGTAGTATATTTGCCCCAACTCGTAAACAATTTGCAACATTTACATCTTCCCAAAAACCATGTTGATGTGCATAACATTTATCACTATCAATATTATTCTTTAGAACATTAAGTGCAACATTATCCAATATATATCCAGCACCACCACTATTAAATATATGCTGATTAGGTGGTTGAAAACGTCGACCAATAAATATTCCATTATTTTGTGCTTTTAAATTCTTTATCTCGTCACTTTGTAGATATGCTTGTAAATTTTCAATAATATAGAACATATCATCACCTCCAAGTAAGAAATAATCAAAATCATTGATGTAATGCTGAGAAATATATTTCCATATACTACGTGACTTTTGCCACATATTATCATAACTTTCTTCTCCTTCGTGTTCTATTTTTACTGATGGGATTGTCAAATCTTCAACTGTGCTAAAAGCGATAAAACCAGTACATTTTTTTGCCCAAGTTAACTTTGTTGCTCTGACATTAGTTTCATGGTTTTTCTCCATAGTATAAATGCCACAAAATAATCTAACATCATTATTTGGCTTATTAGTTGTAATTATATTCAATAATTGACCATGTGGCTTATTATTAAATTGACATATATCTGTAACAGATGGTATTTTAGAGGAAGCTGACAATGGTATAGGCTCGGATAATATTCCATTACTATACTCTTTTTGAACAACAAATGGATCAATCTTTATAGTTTCAAGCTGAATTTTACTAATTGGAATTACTTTATTGGGAATATTAGGAGTGTTTTCGCCGGGTCTACTACATAAGCCACAAGAATATCTACACTCTTCATGCATTCTTGATTTATCTGCTACGTCATCACATAGTCCCTGTGCTTTCCATTCAACACATTTCTTTTCAAAATAATCGAAACATATTTTGCCGTCACTACCACATAAATTGCATGTATGAGGGCATGAGAACATCATATAATAACGATTAGAAGGACTAATACAATTATTATTTGGATCATTATTCAAAGATTCACAATGATTCTTGTCTTCATCCACACATGCAAGAGTATCTTTTACAAGTTTGACGTGTTTCTCATGTGGTGGTAATTCTTTTACAACCGGTGCATGAAACGTATTTCGCTTAATAAACACTTCATTATTAGCAATTTTGGCAATATGCGATTGCAATCGTGCATTAAAATTTTCATTAACATTATTAATTATACTTGAGGATGGTAATGCATTTATCACATAAGCATTTAATTTAACATCTAGGTAATCACTGTTTATATAATTGCTATAATCATTTTGAACTTTGCTAGAGTCAATTATTAACCCAGGATATATTTCTTGTAAATACCAATCGAAAGATTGACAATTTCCATCACTTATTACTCTAATACCATGCAGATCTTTAGGCATTCTAGAGGATGGATCTAATATTATTTTGTATGGAATTCTATTAGTAAACCGTGCTTGATAAACTAATTCTTTGTACTCCTTTTTAAATAAATGTTCAGCAATAGCAATATTATTAAGGTCAATCGTGCCCTGTTTAACTCCTGGAATATAAGAATCATGATATACATTATCATAGTAATGCCCTACTCTAGAACAACTTTGACGAAAAATGACACCACCACATAACCATGCTCTTATAGAAAATTCAATGTGTTCATTGCCATACTCTTTAAGTGAAGTATCAAATCCTCCAAGCTCATTATAAAATTCACTTTTAATTGCCATTATTCCTGGAGTAGCTGGTGATAAAATTTCTCCATTCTCGTTATCAATACTATTTATAATATTGATGCGATTACTATTGAGACTTTCCCATCTAAACATCAACGACCAGTCAAATCCTCCGACAACATTGTGCGCTTTTATGAATTGTTGTTTACCATTATTATCTACAGTTATTATATCTAATACAGGATATGCAATACTTTTTGGATACCTATCTAATGTAGATCCAATAGGTAATAACCAATTTTTACTAACAATTACATGACTATCTAGAAATACTAAATTTTGAACATTATATTTGCTATTGCAATGTTTAACACCATATGCTTTCGATCCACTTGTACCAAGCCGATGTGGTGTTCGTATAATATCTATTTTATTCAATTCAATTAATGCAATTTGTGCAAAATCTGCTATTACAATAGGTTCATTAGAGTTATCATCTACGATAATAATTTGCTTTAATTCTACACCACTATTATAAAATATAGATTTCACTGAATTTACTAGAGTAAATTTATCTTCATTTCTTGAAATCATAATAATACCGAACTTATCCCTTTTAGATATAGAGGTCCCAAACAAATTAGTATCTATAGCATCTTGACATGTTAATGATAAAAAAGGATCATCTAATCTTATGTTGTCATGGAATTTATTTTTGGTCCCATAATTAATATCATTATTATTATTGTTATTATTGTCATTTAACTTATTGTCATCAAATTTGCGATAGTTATTGTATACTTTAAGTGCATTTGAAGAATTTGAACTTTCATTATCAGTGTGATAGTATATATATGATACTACAAGATACACTACTATCCACAGAAAGAGAAATATTATCATTAATTGATTGACGATCATTGTCATACAGAGACTTATAAAATTTCAATTAGCTCAACGTGATTTTATACAGTAAATGATGCAAATGAAATTCTTAACGTAGAATTATATCGTTTAGTTCTCTTCGGAAGAACTCTTACACTTTAATATTAAAAGTTCCAAGATAGGTCGTTTCAATTTAATGTTGGACCATGTGGGATGTTTAATTTTATGATCCGGTCCTCTCAACCTCCATGGCAATAAACTATCTCCTTTAAAACAAGTGAAAAAACTATGACTAAGCCCCTTAGTCTCTTACGTGGCAAACTCCTGACTTCGCTTAAATGTCAATTTTACTTTGTTTCACATTGAACAAACTCTCCGAATTGGGGCCCTTGTTGACTGTCAAACTTCCTAAAAATAAAATAATTTTTTACTTATCGCTTTAATTGAGTCGGATTTCTATATTCTAAATAGTTGAATACATAGATAGGCGCAACAAAAAAGATCTTTTAAAGAATGAATTTAAATCTTGATTTTGCAAGTTTTAATAATAGCTTTTCTGGAAATATTAATCATATCAAAGAAGAGTGCAAGAGAGCATTTAAAATTAAAGAAATTCAATGTAAAGAACAATACTCTACAGGATCTACATATTTTGTTAGAGCTACTGAAAGTAATTCTAACTTACACATTCTAGAGAAATTAGCCATGGAAATATTTCAATATCATACACAAAATATAAATTATGAT
>JACCDO010042667.1_pt1 | contig 25167 bp, 19 predicted proteins | sample 7446101 | NCBI WGS metagenome assembly JACCDO01 (sample SAMN15323440, study PRJNA562643) | freshwater metagenome | isolation source: river surface water | place: USA:Blue River Watershed | collected 2017-08-16 | reverse complement strand
ACAACAACTGTTCTACCTGCATAATTACTTGGATCGCCCACTAAAGGCAATGTTAATAGTACTTCTAAACCTGCGGGTGCACTAGATGTTATTACACTAGATAATGTTCTCCATGATCCTGATACAAAGAAATATGGTATAGCATTTCCTGTTTCGTAGAATACTGTTCCTTCGGGTGCAGTAGGTGGTCTAACCAAACCTATAGAGAAAGCAGTATCACCTCTGAATCTAACCCATCTAGAATCAGAACCAGCGCTTCTTGCTATGGAAGGATTTGAAGGCAAACCTGCACCATTGCCTGCAGGATAGTTAGAATAAATCCAAACATCACCAGCATAGAATACTATTCTACCTTGTTGATTGCCGGTTGTAGGTAAAGAAGCAACTACGGGCAACCCATTAACAGTAACGTTTGCAGTACCACCTGAAACAGAAACGGAAATATTTGCTGCACTAACTCCGCCAGTAAAATTGTTTATCTGTGCAAGTACATAATTTTCTGTAGCTAAGTTATCTGAAAACCATCTAAGAGTACCATCTTCTTTCATTAATAAAGATTCTGCACCATTTAATGCCACACCAATTTGGCCTGGTGCTGGTCTATAGAATCCAGTATCTCTATCTCCTGACCAGGTAAATCCGGGAACTGCTCTACCGTCAGCGCTGAATGCTAGTATTTGACCACTCGAATAAAGCTCATTTAAATTATTATTAACCTTTATAAAAGCATCACGTACTAAGTCTCCGTCTCCCGCATTGGCAGAACTTCCTACATTAACGTTTGATAAATTTCTTGATAATGGCATTTTTCTTAGCTCAGGTTAAGATGAGATTTTATTTCTGCAATCTCTTTTTTTAGGGTATTTATTTCTTCTTGCATAGTGATAACATCTTTTCTCATTTTTCGTTTTGCTTTAACTTCTGCTAGCATATTCAAATCAGTGTTAATGATAGCAGAGCTTTTAAAGTCTTTTACATATGAGGATTCGCCCTCAATAGGAACAAATTTTTGGTTCATAGTAATGATGTTGCAACTAGGTTTTTAATCTTAGGTAAGTAGGTTGGATTGCTTGCGTAGAACACAACCTTAATTTGATAATGTGCAAATGTCTCAAAGTTAGAAGTAACACTGACATTAGAGTTAACATTAGATGTAGCAGAATATACCAAACCTGGTTCTAATATTCTGTAGGTTTCTTGTGTGTATAGTGAGTCGCTTGCACCGGCAAAAGACTTTTGAACAGGTTCAACTAATGGCAATCTTGTCCATCTTCTTGATTTAATACCTGTTGTAGATGTTTTATCGTCTCTTGCTAAAGTTCTAGCAAACACTTCAATGTCTGTACCAATCTTTCTGTTGACATCCACCTTAACTTCGATACCCGTTGAATCGAATCCGTCCTGTAGAGAAACTATATTACTAATATATCTTGCTCTAGCAGTCCCATTATTTGGATTCAATTCACTATTTGATAAATCTGTAGTATATGGTAGTACTTTAGTATTAAGAATTTGTGCTTTAAAAAGTTGTTTATCCAACATGGGGGAAACATCTGGATTCTTTGTTGTAAGTGATACTTGGAATTTAATATCTCCAGCATCACTTGCAGCATGTCTTTCTGGTGTTACTATCATACCGCCAGGATTGATAGGAAGGAATTCTGTCTTTGTACCTCCTACACCTGCAACTTTAGTTTGTACCTTATATTCTGCATATGCAGTATCACCAAAATTAACTTCTGTACTTAATAATCTCAATCTGGTAAATTCTAATTCTGCAAGAGATGCAGTTTGCATTTCGAAAGTTACAGTGCCAGTATTAAATTTTGCCTTACGTATACTAAAGGTTAAGTCTTCATTTTCATCACCTATCCATTCTCCAGTATTTTGAGGTTTGAAAAGTTTACCTGAAAATGGTTGCTTAACTGTTTTACCGTCGCCATTCTTTGCAGAAAATAATTCATACTTATCAGATTTAGTTAATACACATAAAGCATATTCACCAGGTTTTAAGTAGATAGGGTGTTCAAAAGAAAATATAGTGGTAAACGCTTGTTGGGTTGCTTCATCGTATACTTGTATAGATGATGGAGTCTTAATAGAAAAAGAACCAGACATATATTCTGTAATGGAAGGTTTTCCATTTTCCATAGGTCTAAGTTCTATAGATATGGGAAGTTTATCATCCTTCTTATAAAAATATAATTGTGCACCCGTTACATATACACCCAATGGATATCTAACTGCATCAACAAAGAATGTCTGGGAAAGAGGATCTAATCTAGCCTGCGAAGTGTCGGCTTCACCTGAAGAACCTGCAACGTTTGTTCTAAACTTTTCTGTTCTTCTAAGTGATACTGTTCCACCTTGTTCTGTATCTACAAGATTTAAACCATGATTCATTAATATGGTTTCAGAAACATATTTACAAGATGCGATACCTGACGGAGAATCTCCAAAAGATACTCTTAATTCACCTGCTAAAAACTTGTATTTACCTTCGGTACTGGGAATATACAAATAACCTTCCGCAGAACCTAATTGATCTGTGGTAATAGGATCACCAACTATAGCACCAGATGTTTTTGGTCCAGTAAATGCAGTTATGTTAACTCCGTTTACATAAACATATATTCTAGTGTTTGGAGGCATGTCGTTGACAACAAACGACAATATCTCAGAACCAGCATAAACTGGTATTTCATCTTTTTTATCTATTGTAATATCTGCCATTTTATTTCCTATTATACCTTATTCTTTACCCAGTTCATCATGGATGTATATATTCTTTCTGCTTCAGTATCATTCATTTCCTTGCAGGCAATCACTGCGGGTTTAATATATGTATCCCTAATAGTTTTATAAATTTCATCTTTATCTTTATGTCTTTCAATCTTGCTAACAAGATATGGTGCAGTATTATAATATTCATGCATGATATTATTCTTGCTAAAATCTTTTAGCATATATCTATCTCTGAATTTTCTTAGCTCCATCAAATCTTCACAATCATCTGGTTTGTTATCATATTTACATACCGCAGTGGTAATAAAGCAAGCATCAGAAATTAAATCAAATACTGCAAATGCTGCGACTGCTATAACTAACGGAGCTGCTATACTTGCAATTGTCGTTGCTGTTCCCAATTCAAATCCGACTGCTACTGCTCCTGCTTCAATTGCTGCACCTGTAGTCAAATAAGCATTTGTGGTTGCAGACAAAATAGATGTACCTATGCTGCTTGCTATACTTGTTCCTGATACTACACTAGTTGCAGCATAATCTGCCGCCAAGCATGTTGCCGAAACTGCAGGAGCTGCTGCAGTTAAAGCGGTTGTTGTCGCAGCTAAAGAACCACTTAAAGCAGTTAAAGATTCGACACCCGCGGTACCGGTTAAAGGTAATCCTTGCGCCATTGCAGCATCTACACCAAACGCAGTTACTGGTTGTGCAGCTAATGCTGTACCTACAGATGTTCCATAAACCTCACCTGATGCAATGATTGTACTAACACCTGTACTACCTGACACTGCTAAAGATGTAGTCGAAGCTTCTCCAAATAGTGATACAGATTTAGACCAGGTATCTATAGTTTGGAATGCGTTTAGTACGGAAGCCCCTACATCTCTTGCCGCTCCCCAAGCAACACTTAGCATCCCTTCACCTGCAATCGCAGCTTGCTCGGCAAAAGTCGCTCCAATATAACCAAAACCATAAACTTCTGCAGAAGCAACCGTGTATGCCGCGATTGTTTTGGCAGCAATTTGTCCTGCTAATAACATTCCGCCACTTATCAATAAGTTAACAAATAGTGAATTTTTCTTACTTAGAACAGCTCTACCTCTTCCATCATTAATGGCACCAGGGTTTGGATTTACTGTAGAGTTTCCTTCAAGCTGAGAAACTAATAATTCCTCAGTGTATTTCATAGTGATAAGATCACCAAATTCCTGTATATCAGTGTCACTTAACAATTCTAAATCAAGATTAAATGCGTTGAATGATGGGAAGCAAGTTCTATTTCTAATATCAATCAAGCAAGAAAAATATCCATTAGTTAAATCTGCTTTTGACAAATCGGCAAAAGACTCAACTAAAATACCAGATTTCAATAATACATCACCCTGATCATTTGTTACAATAGATTTAATATTAGCAATTTCAATACTATGTAACTTAACAGCTTTATCTAATTTTATAGTAAGATCTTCAATTTTACCAATGTCTCTCATAGTATAACGTTTGTTGTCGTCATAGGTTATCTTGACATCAAACACACTATTAACATACGGAGGCATTTCTAAAACAGCTAAACTAAGTTTAGTTAAATCAGAATAGTTTTTAATTTCTTTTGGATTAACTTCTTCAATACCGTATTCTACTAAAAACTTATTGAAAGGAGTATCATAGTTCTGTAAACTATTTGTAACGTATATTCTATCTTTTCTACCTAGATAATATGTTATATCTACTTCAGATGTTACATCCGAAGCTGGTATAATGGCAGGGTCATAATTATCATATGTGTTATCATCTAGACGTCTTGGTCTAAAGTCAATACTATCTCTTAAATTATATTCTTTAGAATCAACTACAGATTTATAAGTTGGGATAGCGCTATATGCAACCGGATATGATTCTGCAGTAATAGGACCATTTCCTGAATGTGTAAAATAATCAAATATTACTATAGAATCACCAGGTAGTGCACTTGTAGGACCTATAAAGGTTACTGAACCATGGTCATAAGTAAAGTCTCGTTGACCATTGTCTATTAACAAATATGAACCGTTAACTGGAGCAATGGAATTCCAAGCATTTGCATAAGCTACGGAAACATTACTTGTAGGAACTCTTGCCTGATAAAGACCAGAACCCGATACTACAACATCATTATAATTATAGCTTGTACCTGCATTCCAAACACCTATGTAATTACCTACCGTAGGTAATTCAAATACACCTTTAACACTATAGATGTCAGATTTTCTTAAACTATAAGCAGTATCGGCTTTATCTATAGTTAAGAATCTAGTTTGATTTGAAACTAAAGTTTTAGTTCTAGGGGTAATATCATCATTCTGAATTCTTATTGATAAATCACAAAGACCAGTAAATGAAGGATCACCCACATCTATAGATAAGGTAGAAGAATCCCCAGAAATAGTAACCGTACCTCTTTCAAAATTAAACAATCCTGTAGAAATATTTGCTGTAGCACCAGATTTTACTAATAAAGTAAAATTGTTTCTTGCTGTACTTGCAGGAATAACTCCGTCGCCTAGTACATATGTTTCAGGCGCAGCTAAAGATTTAGAATATACTCCAGATGCAAAAATAGCATTTTGAATTATAAAGTTATATTCTGATTTAATATTTCTAACAGTTTTAACATATTGCTTATAAGTAGGAAATACTAACTTATCAGCAGGTCTTTGATCAAATATTGTTGTTTGACCGGTTGAACTAATTCCGCTATCAGCAATGTCTGCATAGAAGAAAGGTGATGCGTAAGTTGCTGCTGTTCCATGCGATGTATATTCATTTGCTACACCTACAATACTTCTTACTTTCTTTACATCAGTTAAACCATCGTAGAATGGACTAAAGTTTATTACTTCAGAATATGATTTTGTGTTTGATCTTACTCTAGTATAATCAGCATCTCCATTGACAAAACTTAAAGCAAATGCCTCTTTTGTTTTCTCAATATCTTTACTATTATCCACCCAATTTTGATGCCACTTAGCCACACCAAATGTATCGGGTTCTCTAAACAAACCATAGAATCGTGTTTGTCCTGCGCCATATGATCCTAGTAAATCATTACTATAATATAATACGTTTGCAATGTATTGACCCTCATCTGAACTAATACCAAACTTAGTAGACCACGCAGTCCAAGTTGCAGGAATATCATTTTCAGATAATCTCTTAGTGTAATATAAACGATTAATAGATTGACCAGAACCCAAATAACTATCGTGTTCAACACCCTTAACCTGCAGCACACCTACTCTTGTATTTGCACTTGTAGGTCTTCTAGTATTATGTAATTCTACATATGTTTCAGCTGCAGTTAGTTCTTGCGTTTTAGGCAATTTAACACTTACATTAGAAATCTTATAATAGTTTCCTTGAACAGTATTAATATTATAACTTACTTTTGTCTCTGTTGTACTTGGTTTAGGTACAGTTATTTCGGTAGGACCAACTGTTCTTACTTGCTCACCGCCTACATATGCCTTACCTGCACCAATACTAAATGTCATGAATGCATTAGCTTCAGAAGTTTGTACTGGAGTAATTTTAAAAGTGTCAACTACATAGCTTCCAGATTCGTCGTATGTTCTTTCTGCTAGTTTTCTATCTAACGTGTTATCAACAGTTACTTCTTTTACATACTCAATTTTGCCCTTATTAAAATATAATAAAGGAATAACGTCATCTGTAGTATCAGCTTTACCATCGACCAAATCAATTGCAGTAATATTTAAATCTATTTTTAATCTATCTGCACCTGGAGCTAGATAGTTAGAACTTTCTAGTGCAGGATCTAATAATGTATTGTCATCATCGCTAGTAATAATTTGCTGATCTGCAAGAAGAGCTAACAGTTTTGTAGGATAGGCAGTATTTTTGTCTGGTACTATTTTCTGTTTTAATGCTTTAGCAAAAAACCCAAATTTATAGAATACGGCATTATCCTGTGTCACAATACTTGTTGGGCAAGTTGCTTTCTTAACATAAGAAATATTCTCACCACCGATACTAACACCCGGCGCTTCACTTACAATAATTTCCAAAGTATTTCTAATTTCGGTAACATATATCTTCTTAGTAATACTTGGATGTACTACAAGATCACCTACTTCAATTATTGTAGTTGGATTTGATAGTAGAACAGATGTAGAATACTTATCAGTTGTAGATATAGCGTTCTTTGTAATATCAGAAGTTGTAACTGCAGTATAGTCGGGTGTACCAGATGTTAATGCATTTGTATAATCATTATAGAAATTCAATGATGTTTCTTGGTCAAACATACCATCATCTATAGAATTAAACTTCTTAAGAGAAACTACTAAACTAGGAACATCTCCTGGCATTGGATCATCTGCAGCATATGTAAATTCTACATAACCAATCACATTAGAATTTTGAGCTGTTACATAAGTGTTAGCTAAAGTACTTACATTTAATGCAGTGCCACTTGCATCCACAGCATTTAATCTAATAGTTCTTGCGTCTAAATTAACAGAAGGAGTAGGACCAGTAACTTTACTACCATCTTTGAACAAAAAATTGCCTACAGACTTAACTTGATTCTGTAAGATAGTTTGTGCTTGTGTTAATTCTCTGGCTTGTACAGCTACTCCGGGTTTGAACAACACTCTAACAAAGTTTTTATCTTCGTTATAGTCGTCAAAGTATGGAGAAACATTTGTTAATACTGCCATTTTTGTTCCTTAAAATTCTAATACAAGATGTAAATTGTCTGTTTGATTAATAGTTCTAGTTATAGGAGTTCTATTTTCTATGTACAAAATATCTCCTGTATCCTGGATAGTTTCTGCGGGTAAAGTATTTGCAACAAGTGCTGTTGCTCCAGATGTTTTACCTACTATAGTTTCGCCTATTGTAAATGATCTATAATTATTTGTTAAATAACTACTTTGCATAAAACGAACATAACCATTACCAGAACTTATATTTGCTGCAACCGCATAAGCATTTGCTTTAGATGTTAGTCCTTCTACGAACTCGCTTAGAGTAAATGTACCATTTACGTTGGATAATGTTATACCTCTAAGCGATAATAGAGTTGTCGCATTAGCAACTCTACCTGAAAGATTTTTTGGATTCTTAATTATTCCAATTTTTCTATAAGAGAAGTTTTCTGGGAAATCCCCGAAGCCCTCATTATAAGAAGTTCTCGAATTAATCATAACATAATGAGCACCCAATTCTGATACTGGGTCTGAACCATGTCCTCCCACAGGACTTATGATTGCTCTTATATTGGCTCCTCTACCGCTACTATTGGTATCAGAAACATAAGCATTTGCATAACGGAATCCTGTACCGTTATTATTAAAGATAAAATCGTAAATAACACCCTGACTTTGTCTAGTGCCAATATTAGCTAGTCTGCCATCGCCTTCAATTACAACATTTGCTCTAATAGAATAATCTAAACCACCATTTAATATTTTAATGTTTTCAATAGCCCCATCTTTTGCAACTGCTGCAACTTCACTATTTACCTTAACCGGCATCCAATTCGTAGTTAAGAATTTCAATCTGTCTGCGGTTGATATTGAATATAGATACTTCCACTTATATCCATCAGATGTAGTGAAGATGTTTAAATTTTTGCCTGTTGGTTCTACTGTAGAAAATGCACCATTGAAATTATCAATACACTTATAAACATCTAGATTAGTATTAACTACATAGAAGTTTTTATCAAATAGGTTACTATCTAAATTATCATACTCAGCATAGATTGTTTTTGCCGCCCAATTAATTCTTTTAACTACATGGGAAACATCTGTTTGATTAACTCGTTTTAGACTTACTATTTCATCCCAAAGTGTGGAATAACTCGTTTGCGTATCTTCGGGTGTTGTCGGCTCATCTGCAGATACCCAAGGATTTGGACGAGCCAAAAACATATACAAAGAGTTTCCATTAGATTCATTTACCGAATCTATGAAGGTCTTTGCGTTGTTTAACTTGAATTTTTTCGTTACAATATTAGGCATCTATTATTTATTATAGGTTAAAGAGTGAACTAATAGAATCTACGGTGAAGGAAGAATCTGTTCTAGAAGTAGTATTACTTGCCAAGATTGTTTGGCTATCTACAGTTATTGCATAATATGTGTCTATTTCTATATCATCGGTTGCTTTTATTCCGAGTGATAATACAGATTCCGGTTTAGTCTCATTATTTATTTCGCTAAAAATGGTCAGTCCTGCAGGGTGTAGTATACTCTTTACTGCAGTTCCCCACTCCTCAATGGACTTAGATGAACGAATAACATACGAGAATGGCTGATACATTGCCAAAGAATCTTCTGTAGCATAAGAAGTCTTGCCTTGTAGAACTATGTCCTCATCTATTATTCCTGTAGTATCTTTCCAATAAGCCTTAGATGTATTCAAACAACCTAGATTTGCTACAAGTACAGCTGAATCTAGGAAATGTATTGTAGCATTTCCTGTATAGGTATTATCATTCTGTAGGAACGTATTTCCGGAATCTACGATTTCTACAGGTATCGATGCTGCGTTTGGTACAGTAACAAAGAAAAATTCGGACTGTTCAAATACGAAATCGTCTCTAGTAACGAATGTTACATTTGCTACATTGCCAGATAAAGGCGGGAATGTGCCTGTTAACGATGTCAATCCTTCGAAATCTGCAAGAGTAATAGAACTTCTAAATCTCTCTATTCTCCATGGAACTTCATACCCATCAGGTACATTCTGCGCTTCCAAATAAAAGGTTACATTGCCGCCTTCAACTACTTTAGTTTTATCTGGATATATGGTATATACTGGAGCTACACTAACAGATGTATCTTGAACTGTTACGGACTGAGATACCTGTAACTGATAAGGAAAGTCTGGTTCAAGAACAACAATAATACTTTCTTGACCTTCACTTGAAAAGTCTTCCTTTAATCCAAAAGTAATATTGGCTTGTGTTTCATTTAATCTACCTGTTGACTCAAGTACTATACTACCTAAAGTTGTACCTAAATCTAAATCAGTTTGTTGTACACCGAGAATGCTATATGTTATAGCAGTACCTGGTGCAACATTCATTGCTCTTACATTAAATGTTGTAGTATCGCCTTCAAGTATAGATACTTTAGGGGATGTAATGTAGAAGTAACCAAATGTGTTTGGCGATGTTTTAGATGTATCTACAATAGTTACACCTATACTTTCAGCACCAGGTGTACCTAAAGTTAATACGAATGACTCATTTAATTCTGTTTTTAGATCTCGTTTAGCATCTAGAACAATCTTTGCTCTATTATCAGTAATTCTAAAGTTGCCAGATAGAGAAGGATTGCCTAAAAAGTCTGCACTATCTACACCAGTACCTACAATGGTAAATGGTATAAGTGTACCGTTAGGTAGACCTTCGAAAGGTGTCTCTAACGTAATTGTTACATTAGAACCTTCGTCTACTGTTCCTACTGATGTTGATAAAATATATGGCATTTAAAATCCGGGATACTTATATCTAATTGTTCTTACATCTGGCACTGATAAAACTTCAGCAGTGTGACTAGTATTATCTATTGGGCTGAATATATTACCATGATAATATATGTCTAAATTTTTACCTTTAACCATTCCATGCTGTACTGGGAAGGTTAAAGTAACGATTCCTTTTTTAACAGTATATCTACCTGTTAAAGTTTCTGTAGGTAAACCTGGGTCAATTACAGTATTACTACTATAATTAATACCTGGTTCAATTATATTGAGAGAAGTTATACTACCAAAACGATTTACGCTTCCTATTTGAGCAGAAGCCAAAACACCTTCAGAATCAGTAATGGATAAAGTAGTTCCTTTTCTATATCCAAGTCCACCGTCCACGATATCTATTTTACTTATGATAGAATAAACATCTGCAGTTAAAGGAGAAACATAAAAGTCTTTTCCTGTTAATAAAACTGTCTTGGTCGCAGTAATTTGTTCATCAGGTAAAAATACACCTTTAACACTAGTATAATCTAAAACTAATTCAAATACCTCAAATCCTTGTAAATCTAATTTTATAACCTTATTGACAATTGCAGTTGCTTTCGATACTTTACCAACTACTTCAGTATTTTCAAAATCAAATATATTCTGTCTATAGTTTGTTTGCTTTACTCTAAGGGCTTTAGGTACAGTCCATCTACCTGTAGATGGTTTTAATACTATACTGTAAGGATAGAAAAATTCGATAGACTCTTTGTACAGGATATTAAACAGTAATGTATATGCAGTCTCTGTACCTTTTCTACTATAGATTTCTCTGATTCTTTTTACCAATAATCTATTGTTTGTTATTCCAGACTTAGTTAAATCATTGGCATAATTCTCAATAAATTTGGTAACTAAATCTTCACTTGTTTTATCAATATCAGAGTACTTGCCTATATTCTGCAACACTTCCTGTGCTTGATTATTCTGCTCTAAAAATTCATAATATGCTTTTATGAAAGTAACGAACATAGCATAATCAGTCTGCACAAAATCTGGTAACTGATTTTCAACTATAACAGATAATCTATCTTGTATTCTTTTAAAAGGATTCTCGGCACCGGGTCCTTCGTACAGTGTGTATATTAAAGGATCCTTTAATTGACCCAAATTAATAAAGCTTTCTGGGATATAGAATTCGCCCTGTCTATCATAGAATGTTAGTGTTCTATATACGCCTTTTCCAGCACGATCTATGTCTGCTTCTATGGCTTCTTCTCTAGTAGTATACAAAGGATAGAACCAGCCCTCGCGATAGCCGGCAAAACTATCAGGCTTAGATACACCGTATATTTTCAACGGACCTAAATAACTACTAGGAGCAAAAATATTATTTGCCATATTATACTGGTGTTACTGTTACTGATAAGCCAGATGTTACTTTAGCTAATGAATTTAATTTACTATCATCTATAATTAGAATTAAATCCTTAGATGATTGGATATCCAATTCTTCAATCTTAGAATATATTCTAATATCATTAGTATCTTCAAGATATCCAGCAACTTTTATTGTTGGTATACTAATGGTACCCTTGTTATAATCAACAGTACCTAACCCATCAACTAGTAATGTGTCATTATACAAATCATAAAGATTGATATTACTTGTTCCTGCAGTTGTTAAAATATCTTTAAAGTATACTGACTTTATTTCGTTATTATATTCGTAATAAAAACCTGTAGATTGTACTGTTCCAGATATAAGCTTATTTGCAAACTTAATAGCAGATGAACCTGTGTATGTAGTTGTGGTTGATACTAGAGGAGCGATTCTTTTTTGCAGTTTAAAGTTAATGACGTTGCCAACGATAAATGTGCCTATACTGTCAATAGATCTAGTTAACTTAGAATAGATAAAATCTTTATCAAACTTTTGTAATTCTTGTGAAAAGTATTCTTGTATTTTTGCTCTGGCAAACGTCTCTATTTGATATGCTGTATATTTAGAACTTTTAGAATCATATTTTAATTTGGAATCTAAAGTAATGAAAAGATAATTAGGATCAATAAATTCTGGAACAATACTCATCATCTTTTTTCCAGCAAGAATATCGTTTTTAATTCTTTCTTTTAATTCAGTGTTTATTGTATAACCTAGATATGGCTTTAATGAAACGAATACTTTTCCATAGACAGGAGGGACATTTTCTTCTCCTCCCCAAACGGCAACCGATTCAACCAAAGGATAATTGGCTTCAATAATAGCCTTGTAATCCTCAGCAGTAACTGCTCTGTTGAATGAAGATAGAAACTTCGGTGCTTTAAATTTAATACTTTCTAAGCTATCCTTAACATCTCCACCTGTGGAATTTGTGGATGCTAATATTGTAGAACCAAGAGTAACTCCACCTATTACAGTACCTAAAGAAAAATACTGATCTAATTCTGGCGATACATTGCAGTCTGAACCGTTGCTAACTAAATATTCTATCTTTACTAGATTACCTGATTTTAATTTTTTACCATAGATATCATCACCAAAGAATATTTCATAGAAACCAGATGGGTTTTCTTCCAAGAAAAATACTTCGGATTTGGATGATACTGAGGATAGATTGTCAGCTAAAGTATAGTTAGTTGAGGTTAAGTCTGTATAAGAATTTTGAACAGTGACTCTAATTGTAGTTGTATCTATATTCTTATTAGGTATAGTATACTTTTCATCTGGACCACTTAAGTCTACTCTGTAAGTGAATTCTAAAGGAACACCCTCAACTATTTCTACATTGTTAAATGTGTATGCACCATTGACTGGTTTGATTGTTACTGCATCTAAGTTCACAAAGGTATATTGAATATTATCAATAGATGTTGTGAATGGAGAATATCTAGGTAAAGTCAAAGACCCTGGGCTATTAGCAGGATTTGGTATTGAAAATGTTACTTTTGCTCTAGCACTTCTGTAGGACATAGGAGTATATCCAAGGTGCTTTGCGATTGAAACTGCTGATTCTCTTTTAACTGCAGAGTCAAGGAACATTTCATTAGCAACCATGTTTGCCAGATATGCATTATAATGAGTATTATATGCTAGTAAATCTAAAAGGATAGACAAACTAGATGCGTCGAAATCATAATCTTTGAATATAAGATTATTGTCTGCATCTCTATAGTTGTTTAAGAATCTTTTTAGATTTAACTTTATATCGTCAAAATCTAGTTCTGCTAATCTGTAGTTGGCCATTATCTTACTCTATTTAGTAAAGTTGTGATTGTTATAGGTTTGTCCGAATTAATAAGTGTAAATATTATATTAACCAACAAATCATTACCAGAATCAGTTTCAGTTATACTAAGATTCACTAAACGTACTCTAGGCTCAAACCTTTGTATTGCTTCTTCGATTGTTCTTTCCATAGCAATTTTAACCGCAGGGGTAAAATTCTCAAACAATAAAGAATGTACCTGTGTTCCAATCTCTGGGTGGAATGCACGTTCAAAATTTCTAGTAAGTATCAGATGTTTAAGTGCAGTTTTTACTGCATCCTCATCTGTTTTAAGATAGATATCTTTAGTAAACGGATTTACCTTAAAAGAAAGATCTATATCTTTAAATTGTTTTATACTTTTGACTGCCATATTCGTTATTTATTATGCCAAGTTAACCAATTTACTATGAGCTGAAGCATGGTTCAAGAAGGTCATAACCGGAGGCTTAGTACTCTTAACCAACTTACCATCCTTAAGTTGTAATGACAGATGTATCCAAGCTGTTCTAATCTTGCTCGATCCATCATAAGTTTCATACTCCAGTAACAACTGGCGATAAGGTACATTTTGAGATACCCAATCTGCAATAGCCTTTATATCTGATACTGGTCTAGGGAACCACAAATCTACAGCACAACCAATGCCATGGTCACCCGGATCTACTCCCCCAGTTACAGGATTTCTATTTCTAAATCCGCTACTAATAACCATATCAGGATACTTTGCCTTGATTGGTTCTAAGCAATTCACTGCAAGGTTAATCATGTTACATACTATTTGTTTCTCTTCCAATCCTCTTTGTGCTACAAGCGCAGGACCATACTTACCAACTAGCATATTACCTAAAGTAAAGTTCTTAGATAACTTAAATGATCTTGGAAAGCTATTATTAAATTGTTCACAAATTGCACAATCGCCAGTTAATATTTCAGACTTACCATTACCTGTTGCGTTTGCTGCAGCTAAGTCTGCAGGATCTGCAAATGGTACTATACTCTTACTAATAGCTCCGGCTGCGTCTCTTTGAGAACTCCATGTGCCTGCCTCAGCTTCTCCTCCATCCAAAGCGAAGGAATCATCATTTAATGTTCTTCTAGGCAGAACAGGAACTTGTGTAGTATTAGGTGTCTTTTTAGTAGGCGGATTCAAAATATCTAAAGCTAGTGCTCTAATTAAATTGGCACCCATTTTAGTTTTAATTAGAACTGCATCCATTAGTATTGATAAACCGCCCTTGATACTAACAACACCTCCCGTACCAGATTGTAAATTTACATCTTTATTACCTTTAATTGATACAGAACCACCTTTAGCGTAAAGATTAATTTCTTTACCTTGCATATTAATAGCGCCTTCGGAAACTATTTCTAAACTATTCTTTGCGGTAACGATTGCTGCCTCGGCTACAACTGCCATATTACCTGCCGCTTGCGCTACAACTTGTCCATGACCAGTAACCTTAAGATCTCCGTCGACTTCAATATTGCAGTTGTCTCTTACCAATATACTTGTCTTGCCATCCACGGTTAAGCACTGAGCACCTTTGACATATACAAAGTTATTACGATCAAACACTTCGTAATTTTCACCTACTACTTTTCTAACGCTAGATCCATTAACATCTATTTCAATATATGAACCAGACTTATGGAATAGATGTATTCTTTCTGCACCGGGTGTACTATCAAATTCGACAACGTGTCCTGCTTCTGCTTCCATAACTTGATTGTATGGATATACACCACCATACGCAGTTTCAGGTTCGTCCCAAGTCTGAGAACTATTTGCTAAAGGAATCTTTTCTACTTTTTTATTATCCTTTATCTGTAAAGATAAATGCGATCTATTTCCTACTGCAAGTTTATTAAGATCAGATAAACCAGTATATTCATACTTAGGATACTTTTTATTTGGATCCTGAAATCCCTTTACCTTTGCTAGATCTTCATTGGTTAATGATGCTGTAGATCGTTCAGGTAAATAGTTACCTGCTTCCTCATATTGCCTAAAGAATTCTGTAGCATCTCCGCCTAATGCAGCATTACCTGCAGTAAAGTATGTTCTTGTCTTTTCACCAGCTTCATTCTTTTTATCTAACTTATCTGCATTCTTAGCGCCAACGACCATACCTGCAGATACAAGGCCAGCAACAACTGCTCTATCATCTGCTTCTTTTACTTTACCTAATCTAACTAAGGTATCATATACCTTTTTAAAATTTTCCTGTGCTACTTTTTCTTGTATTGAAGTATTGCCCAAGAATACTTCTTTATTTTTTGCACCATTCTTACCAGTCCAATATGTACTATCATTTAGAATGGATGGGTCTATTATGCCACCCTGAGGTCTTTTTACATAACCCAAATCTACAAGTGTAGAAACATTAACCTGATACTTTCCTAATTCTCCAGTATCACTTTCCTTAGTATAATCACCGCCAGAAATTTGTAGACTCAGCGCATCCAATACTTTATTTACATCGGTATCTAATAAAGGCTTATAATAATCTTCTTGTGTAGTATCTGTTCTTAGTCTAGGCTTATTATAGTTATCATAAACTATATTTCCTCTACTATCAGTTAATGTATTAGTAGCAGTACTATCTTGCGTTTGTTTTTCAGATGCTTCTACATTTATCTGAGGCTTACCGGCAACAGTACCCATTATAACAGGCTTTTGCGCTTCCTCTCCATCTAAAAAGAATCCCATAACCCAGGATCCTGTTACCAAACCAACAGGAGTTACACCTACACCAGATGTGGCAGCAGATGTTACTGGTTGCATAGGTATAGCCCAAGGTAAATCATTGGTTGGTAATCTAGACACGTCTTCAGTATGGTGACCAAATATACGCACCTTACATCTACCCAACTGTTCTGGGTCATCTCTATTTTCAACTACTCCTGTCCACCAAACCAAATTATTCATATTATGCCTCTGGATTAGCCAATGTATCTTTTGTTACTGTCATTGATATATGATGATTCTTTAAATTTATCTTATGTGTAATATGCGTTATTAGATATCTTCCTGAATACAATTCATCGTAACTATTACCAGATGTCTTTTCATTAACGCCGAATGGAGATGTTCTAGGTAAGGTTATATTAATCATTGACCCCGATACTATATCCGTTCTACCATGTATACCTACATCCATTTTAAAATTGCCTAGTTCCAATAAATTAGATCTTCTGTTACTATAAACCAATTTAAGTGTTTCATCAAAATTTTCATCGAAACCTGTATGTAATTTTCTACATGTATAATTTAGTTCAGTATGATTAAGCGGTTGCTTTGTACTACTGTACTCAAATAGAGGTATTCCCTTTGTGCCTTCAGAATGATTATATTCTGGGAACTTAAGTGTATGATCGTAATCTACATTCTGATAAGTTTTATTAAAAATATCTACATCTATTACTCTGCTAGATAGATAGCCTGTTAATCTATTAGATACCTGATCAAATGTTTGCTTGACTATTAAATTTTTAATTGTCGCCATTTTACTATTGATTTCATCTGGCGATGAATTAGCAACAGGCGAAGTTAAAGCATAATTACCTATAGATTCACCGCCGCCTATAAGATCATTTACTGTACCAAAAAAGAATCCGTAGGCTGTTTCCCAAAATAAAAAATCAGCTGCGCCCGTCAATGGAACAGATTTAGAACATATCCAATTTATACATTTTGCGGGAGTCCAGCCTGGGCTTACAAATTTAATCTTATTTTTCGTTTTAGATAAAACTGTCAACCCACTCTTTTTAGGTGTAAATTTATCTGTTTTTAATATTGGAATATTTACATCATTAGATAAGTAAGTATCAAAAATTTCTTTTACTATATCTTCAGGCTTACCTTCAAACGAAGCATATATCGGGTTATCTATATCCGCAAACATTTCTATAGAACAAAAGTTAAGAACGTATACTTGAGTACTACCATCCTTAACGTATACTTTTTCTTTTAGCCCATGTATTCTAAATGTCTTGGTTATAGTTCTGTCAGGATCTAAACCAGGTGTTTTAAATGATATACTTAAAATCTCATCTCCCATAATTATCATATCTCTGATTAGATTTCTACTATCAGATAATGTAATACTTCCTGTTATGAAAGGTGAGAATATATTTTCATGTAGGTTAACTTCTACCAAATAATCTATAAGATTTTCGAAAGCACCTTTGTTTGTAGCAAGGAGCAATCTATCTATATAGACATCTCCTGGCGATAATAAAAAATCGTTTGCTACAGCTGCCATTATTGCGTCAATATAGTTTTAAAGTTTCTTAGAATTTCTTCTACGATATTTGATTTAATGATTTTTATAGATCTACTTGTTTCGTTTTTATTTTGTTCAACTTCGTAATTGCTAACAAAGTCTTGTATAGTTTCAGAATCTCTGTAGGCAATAGGAGATCTAATACCATCTGTTATATTATTATCTTCTGCAACTAAACGAATAGGCTCTTTGTGTGTAGAATCTTCAGTCAAAAGAAAGAATGTTTCAACTTGATATCCCGCAGCATTAACACCTCTATTAATAGTAAATACATTATCAGAACCATACTTTGCTGCAGTGTTTTTATACAGATCATCTTCAGACAATGGCCATTCAAATCTAGGATCAACTATATTGTTGACCATTAATATTAGCCAATACAAATTAGGCGTACCATAAAATCTGTAGGATAATTCTTCAGGGGTTTCGCCGTGAAGAACTTCGTATGTTTCATAGTAATAAGTGTTTTCTAAAAATTCTTTAGATAATACTACTCTTCTAAAAATATCAACGACAACTTCTTCAGACTCAAAATCATTTAAGGTGTATGCTATTCTAGGAAAATCTTGAAATAGATTAGTAGCCATTTGCTCTTATTCCCTCTGATGTCATTTGTTCTAATTCTCTAAAGGTTAAAGACAAACCTATTTCTACAGGTGCACCATTCTCAAAAGTAGCAAATTGATCTCCGCCATATTCCACCTGCATATCTGTTAATACGCAAGTTGCAAAATTGTGCAAGTATTTGTTTATATCGTTTTTGTAGTAATATGCTATCTGAAATTCTGAAGGATAAATGTAGAACAACTTATTTGTTGTAATTTCAGGATGCATGTGTCTTTTAAACAAATCAATTATGTCTCGTATTTTATCTGTTTCTAATTGACTTTTTGGGAAGAACTTATATCTAAAATTAAATGTTCTATAATCTACAGATTCGAACATTACTTCTTTAAAGGGATTTGTTCTTGTTCTAGTAGATAATTCTCTCAAATCATTTAAAGTTCCACCGCCGGCTTTTAATGATGGTAACTTTGCTATCTCACTTATCACTCTAGCAAGACCTTCATTATAGTCTGCACCTGTTAAAGTTTCTTTCGCCGAACCCTGTACAATTAGTCCAGTTAAGACTCCCAATTCTTTTTCTGTATAGTTTGTGCCATACTTTACAACTGGTCTTTCTTCTAGATGCAAGGTAATAACATCTTTTAATCTTGCAGTTGTACCGAAAGCAAATGCTGGTATTTGTAAACTTCTTACATAGTTTGTTGCGGCTTGCGCAGCAGCACCTACAATGGGCGCGGTTATTGATGTAGATAAAAGACTCGTGCCAGCTTGGATCGGTGTAAGATTTCCGGTACTTGCTTTCTTAACTAAATCAAATCCCCTTTTGGCAAGTAAACCTGCAGTTGTTACTACTCCTATATTATCCATAACAGCTTCGGCGCCTCTTTGTAAATCGCCTTGGGATAAATTAGATGCAGAATTTCTCTGCGCTGCTATTCTTTTTGCTTCTTGTTCGCCAGGTTTAAACGCTCTAGGTTCTTCTCCGAAGTCACCATAGTTGGTTGCTCTCTTGCCCTCAGATGATTTTTCTCTAACATTAATGTAAAAAGCCACATAGTGTTGTAGATCAGGCTTGACTCTAAGCCCCTCAGGATACTCAAAAGTTCCTACATTATATCCTCTTGTCTGGTCTCGGTTAATATATTTGGCATCATACTTGTTTCTTTCTGAAGAAACTACATCCTGAGGTGGAGAAAATTGGGATTGTGCCATATTTTTCTTAATAAATATTGTTGAATTCATTATTATTTATAGTATATGATATATACCAAAACCTATAAAGGTAAGTTTAGAACTAAAAATCCGAGCAAATATAAGGGCGATATCAACAATATTGTGTATCGTTCATTGTGGGAGCTTCGATTTATGAAGTGGTGTGACACCAATCCGTCGGTATTAGAGTGGGGTTCTGAGACGGTAATTGTTCCTTACATCTCGCCCTTAGATAAAAAAGTACACAGATACTTTGTAGATTTTTATATCAAAATCCTTGATAGAACAGGTAAAGTTCAAAAGTATCTAATAGAAATAAAGCCCGAGAGATTCACGAAACCTCCGGATATTCCGCAAAAGAAAACAAAGAAATTCATAGATGAAGTATTTCAGTACGGTGTCAACGAAGCCAAATGGAAAGCAGCGTTTGAATACTGTGCTGATAGAAATATGCAGTTTATGATTTTAACCGAGAAAGATCTGGGACTAACTAATGGCAGAAAATAGCATATTCAACGTTATTAATATGAAAGCTGGGGATCAGCAGCGTTCATATACTTGGTATAGAAATCAAGTTAGAAATTTAGCTACGGGTGTTTCTGGAGTACAACTATTAAAAAATGAGCAACTATCTTCAAGGGTTATGCCTGGAGAAATGTATCTTTTCATGTATGATCCAAAGAACAAAGAGACTTTACCATACTACGATGTTGTCCCATTAGTTCTACCCTTTAGAAGAATGCCCGACGGATTCTTAGGTATCAACCTTCACTATCTGCCATATCTAGCTAGATTTAATTTACTCAGAGATCTCAATACTCTTGCAAGAGATAGTAGACTAACTAACGACAAAAGATTAATGTTATCCTGGCAACTATTAAATAGTTCCAGCAAATACTTATCAGCTACAGCATGCGTCAAACATTATTTGAATGCACACTTAAGAAGCAGGTTCCTAAAAATTAATTACGATGATTGGATAACTGCTGCCATGTTGCCCGTTGAGAACTTCCAGAAAGCCAAAAAAGAAAAAGTCTGGGCAGACACAAAACAAAAATACGGAAATTAATACATGGCAAATTTTTCTTTAAAGAATTTCAGAACAGAAATAAACAGAAGAGGGTTAGCTAAGCCTTCAAGATTTGAGGCTCAGTTCAATATACCTGCAGGCTTAGGGCCAGGCTTTTCTAACATAACAGCAAATGATGTTAGATTAGTAAGTTTGTTCTGCGAAGTTTCTGGTCTACCGCAACAAAGCGTCGGTATAAGAAATCAAAGAATATATGGACCAGCATATCCAAGACCATTTGGTGTTGAGTATGGTGGCGACGGTTTAACCATGACTTTTCTAATAGATCAAAGTATGAATGTTAAAGCTTTCTTTGACGCTTGGATATCAAAGATAGTAGATCCATTCCAGTATTTTGTTTACTATTTAAATACATACAAAACAGATATAACTATATCTCAATTAGATGAGAAACATAACTATGTATATTCTGTAGTATTAGAAGATGCATTTCCTAGAAATGTGGCATTAGTTGAAGTTAACCACGGTACACAAAACCAAGTACATAAGCTTAATGTAACTTTTGTTTATAGACGTTGGAAGCCTATCCATAGAATAACATCTGGCGTAAGCTATCCAGAAACAAATCCAAGAAGCCTGCAACCAGATTCATTATTTACACTAACAACCTTCCCTAATTTTAATCAGCCTATACCTGTTAGAAATCCTGAACCACCTAATGCCCCTCTACCACTTGCCGAATTATTTAAGAATACAAGTGAAGCAACTGCTGTAGCAAGTACTCAAGAACAAGCATTAGCTCAAGCGGCACTGAAAAATCAAAATACAGTTGAAGGCGAATTAGCGTCATTAAATTCTGCAGCACAATTAGCTGCAGCTAGAGCAATGGCAGCTGCAGGATCTCTAAATACTGCGACTATACCTGATACGCCTGTAGGTGTTGCTAGAAATGCACCGCAACTAGGTTATACTAGAGGTGGAGAATTAGCACTACCAAATGAGTCAGGTGTAGCTGAAAGACCAGTAAATAATGGAAGACTTGCTTTACCAAATGAAACCGGCGCAAGCGAAAGACCATCAAGATTAACCAATAACCCAAGTCCAGTTATTGAGGATGCACCTATAAAATCAGAAGGCGTAAGACAACCAACAACACGATGGACACCTAGATTAAGATAAGGATGAATTGAATGAGTTTACCTAAATTAGAAACACCTACATTTGTTTTGAAATTACCGTCAACTGGAGAAAAGGTTAAGTATAGACCATTTCTAGTTAAAGAATATAAAACATTATTAACAGCATTAGAATCTGATGATGAAGAAATACTTAGAGTAGTAACAGAATTAGTAGACATCTGTACATTTAAAACATTGAATGTAGATAAGCTTGCTAATTTTGATATTGAATATTTGTTTCTAAATATTAGAGCAAAGTCAATAGGTGAAACAGCAAAGTTAACATTGACCTGTACTAAATGCGAAAGTCCGATAGACTTTGAAATAGACTTAACTAAAATAGAAGTACAGAAGAATGAGAAACACACTAATAGAATTATGATAAATGAAACTATTGGTGTTGAGATGCGATATCCAAAATTTGAAGAGATGGTGAATATCTATAAGAATTTTAAATCTGATAATATTGTAGAACTACTATGTAATTGTATTGAAAGCGTTTATACGCAGGAAGAATTATATACTGACTATACTAAGGAAGAGCTTGAGTTATTTGTCAACGATTTCTCAAAGCAACAATTTGATAAGTTAGAAGAGTTCATGTTAACCATGCCAAAAATAGTACAACATATAGAGCAGGATTGTCCTGAATGTTCTACTAAGAATCAGGTTAACTTGGAGGGCCTACAAAATTTTTTCGTCTGACTCTTTCTCAAGAAGGGTTAGCTAGCTATTTTCAGTTAAACTTTTCATTAATGCAGGAACATAATTATTCGTTAACTGAAATAGAAAATATGCTTCCATGGGAAAGAGAAATTTATGTTACATTATTAATAAACCATTTAACTACTGAGAATGAGAAAAAGAAACTTAAAAACTTAGAGAGAAATAGATAAAATGCCATTACCATCATTAATGCAGGAAAAAGCAGCATTAGATACTCAAAGACAAACAATGGAAAGTTCTGTTAGACAAACAGAAATAATGCAACGAGTATACGATTCTATTTCTAATCAAAGAAAAGATTTTAGCGATTACCATAAAGACTTTAATGAGTTTAGAAAATCTATTATTCGCGGTAATGATGATAGAAGATCATTAACCAATTATATTCAAAACATAAAGTCTACAAATAATACTGCGGATAAAGCTAAGGGTAAGGAAGAGTCTGGCGATTATCTTAAGACTGCACTTAATAAACTAATGGGCGCTCGTAATGATGGTACACTTCAGTTGCAACAAAAAATTGCAGAAGATACAAGAATGACACGAGAGTATTCTGTTAGAATGGCTGCATCACTAGATATATTAGCTAAAGGACAAGACGAAGGCGCTAGGGAAAGAGAAAGAGATTTATTATCTACAGCCATCGCAGAAAAAATTGATGTAGGTTCGGGCATAGAACAAGCCATAGTGATGGCTATGGGAGCTTTAGGTAGAGGCCTATTAACTGCTTTGGGTGGCGTAGGCGCAGCTGCTGCTGCGGCTGTAACTGCCGCAGGTGCAGGTATACTGGCAAAAATGGGCATTGCTGCAGGAGCAGCTATGATACCGGGTAATATTGGTCAAGAAAAGGATCCAATGGCCCAGGCAAACGAAGCGGCAGAACTGGAAAGAAGAAGATCAATGATGCCCGAGCATTTAAAGCCTCAGGCAATGGATCAGAGCGGTAGACTTACATCTAGTACTGATCCTAGAATACCAGGTAATAGACCTGAAGAAAAAGAACCATCAATGAGAGAGAAGATTGGTGCTGCAGGAGAAATGATTGCTGGCGGTGGTTTAATGTTTATGAAAAAGAATCCTATTGTTTCTGCGACAATGGCTTTGGGTGGAGTTGCATTAAAGGCTGCAACAGGCGAAGAGGTCAAACCAGAAGATGTAGGTATTAATGCTTCAAAAGAAGCCAGAGATGCAGAAGCAGTTAAAGTTGAGGAGTCTACAAAGAATAGTAGACTACGCAGATTTGTAGAAGCTAACTCATTGAAAGAAATGAAGGATGCTTTATTCGGTCCAAGCCAAGAAGATGCTAGAGAAAAAGATTCTGGTCTACAATCTAAAGAAGTTAAAGTACAACCAACACAACCTGAAGTACCAACCTCAAGTAAATTGGCACCAGTAACTGAAGCAACACCTAATGTTCAGGCTGTTCAAGAACAAGCTGCCTTGGCAGAAATATTGAAGAAAGAAAGTGATACATTACGAGAAATGGAAAGTGCAATTAGAGGTCAGAATGTAGTAACAGTTAATAATGTTAATACTAATAATGTATCAGGTGGCACCAACGGCGGTGGAATGTCCTGGCCTTCAGTTAAGTCATCAGATAATGATCCTGTAGTTCAGTACTATCAAAAGTATATGAATACAATCATGGGAATCAAATAAAAACCCCGCACAAGGCGGGGCTAAACTTAAGTTCGAGAGAAGGAGCTTTAGTTTAATCTTCAGCTAGCTTAGCAAAGTAAGATAGCGATTCATCATCATTGTCGAAATCAACTTCCTTAGGAGGCGCCTTCATTGGTGCCTTTTCTGCCTTAGGAGCAAAAGCACGAACATTAGTATCGTCTTCGTCTAGATCAATTTCTTCAGCGCGCTTAGTTGGTGATGCAGCTGCGCCATTCAATCCCATAACCATTTCGAATTTCTTCTTTAGTTCGTCATAAGACTTGAAGTTCTTTTCATCTAAGAATGAAGTCAATGAATATTGCTTATTCCATACTGCTTCAATCTCGTCGTCGCTTTCAAACAAAGCGCTTTGGGTTTCGAATTCAGACTTATCGTAATTACGATAACCTTCGACATTGCGAATCTTCAATTTGAAGTTTGCGCCTTCCCAGAAGTCAAATACATTGACTGGCTTTTCATCTTGGAACTGAGGATCTGCTACATCCTTAATCTTATCAAAGATCTTCTTGCCGAACTTGTAAAGGAATACTTTACCTTCGTTCTCAGGATGTGCTGGATCTTTCAATACCAGAATATTTGTGGTATAACTAAGCTTACGCTTCTGCTTACGAGCAATTTCTTTATTTGCTTCAGTGCCAGAGTTCCATAGTTCTGTATTGTATTCAGAAACAGGATCTGCTTTGCCTAGTGTTGTTAGTGAGTTCTCGATATACCACTTTCCTGTTGGACCTTGGAATCCGTGATTCCAAACTCTAACCCATGGTAGTTCCTCGCCTTTAGGTGGTGCAAGGAATCTAATAACAGCGTAGCCGTTACCTGCTTTGTCTACTTCTGGTTGCCAGAAGCGATCATCAGCTCCTCGAGATTCAGATTGGGGGTTTGCGATCTTTTCTACCTCTTTCATTAAAGAGTCAAATCCGCCGCGGGATTTACGAAGATCAGATAGTGATTGAAATGCCATAGTATTCTCCTTGTATAGCGTTGTATTGAATTGTATT
>JACCDO012247767.1_pt1 | contig 25174 bp, 28 predicted proteins | sample 7446101 | NCBI WGS metagenome assembly JACCDO01 (sample SAMN15323440, study PRJNA562643) | freshwater metagenome | isolation source: river surface water | place: USA:Blue River Watershed | collected 2017-08-16 | reverse complement strand
CAGTAGTCGATTTAGACTACTGAATGAGACTATAACCCATCTCCGGTTTTTTTAATTCAGAGGACAAGTTTTGTGTGTCACTAGGAATTGGAGTATGAGGAGCTACAGGAAATTTCAAATTTTTATCCAATGATTTTTCAAACCACATGGTTTTAGGATTTTCAAGAACTCTAACATTAATGCCTAAACGTCTCATTTCTACAAATGCGTCTCTTAGTGAAACCACGACACCTTTTTCGTAAATGTTTAAACCACTTATATCTGTGTGAAGACTAATACCTCCGGGCCTAAGAACCCGCAGAATCTCATCCATAAGCTCAAACTTAAACCTAATATATCGAAGCGTATTTTGTGAAAAAATAAGATCAAATTTATTATCATCATAGGGAATTTTGTGTCCGAAATCTAAGTTTTCAAAAACGAGATAGGGAAGTTCTATCTTCTCAAGCTCTTCCTTGGTAAAAATATTAAATTTAAGCGCAGTCAGAATAAAACTTTCACGACGATAAAATGTATGTGTCTTATCTTTGTTAACTCCATAAAATTCAATATCAGGAAATTTTTTTTGAAGTTCCATAAGGACTCTTCCATTACCTGTTCCTATCTCCATTACCCTTGTTTTTTCTCCAGCGAGATTGTTCCTGGAACGAATTTTCTCAATCAGATCTTCCATGTTGAGAGGAGTAATTTTTTGATTTAAATCCTCAAGAGAATGGGAAGTTTCCTCCTCATACATCAGTGTTTTATATTGATCCCACATAATATTTTTTGTTGAGGAGTCATTTTGAAAATAAAGTGAAAGGCATAATGCAATCACTAGAGAAGAAAAAATAATCCAACTGTTTCTAAAGAACATAATAATTTCCAAAATTAATAGACAATTAAAATTATAGCTTCATACAATTCAAATAAATCATAAATCTAGGATTTATATGAAAAAAATATTTTTTATCCTCGTTGCCATCTTACTTATTTCGAATTCATGGGCCTATTCTAGACCCCTGAGCCTAGGATTAATGCTAGGTAATCCAATAGGAGTTAATGGGAAGTATCAAAAAGAAGAATCAAAGGCAATTGATGGGGGAATAGGAGTTTCTCCAGGAAATGAATGGGTCGTATCACTGCACAGTGATTACCTTTGGTTTAAGAACGATTTTCTTTTTTTTAAAGATCAGTACCCCTTGGATCTTTATTACGGGGTTGGTGGAAGGATGGAGTTTGCTGATACGATTGAGTTTGGGCCTCGCTTGCCAATAGGAGTTCAATCAAAGGATTTGAAATCTAAATCAGAATTATTTTTAGAGATGGCGCCTATTCTTGATTTTTTAGGTCGATTTGGTATTGAATTGAGCCTGGCCGTAGGAGCAAGGTATCATTTTTAGAGTTCTTTAGAAAAACTTTGGCCAAAATAAAGAGAAAAAAATCGAAATTTAGTTTATTTTCAGTGCCTATGAATTTTCTCGAAAATAAAATAATTTTAATTGTTGATGACGAACCAGAACTTCGTGAAATTTTAACCACTGAATTTCGTTTCCAGAATGCTTTAGTCTATGAGGCATCAAATATAACAGATGCAAAAATAATCTTGGCCAATCATAAGATTGACCTCATTGTTTCAGACATCCGGATGCCTGGAGGAACTGGAATCGAGCTTTTGGATCATGTTAGAGCGGATATTGAAGTTAAAAGACCCTATTTAATTTTAATTACTGGATTTGCAGATATTGAAATCAATGAGGCCTATGATAAAGGGGCAGATGATTTAATTCAAAAGCCTTTTTCACTTGATCGACTGATTGAATCTGCCAACCTTTGCTTTAAATCACATGAAAATAAAATGGATATTGATTTAACCTCAAACCAGCTCATTTATTATCATTTTTCTCAAAACCTCTTCGATGCCTTTTATGAAAAGACTTATCAGTTTTCTAGAGGATGTATGACATTTAAAGTTGAACAATTTAATTCTCTCTCGGCTTTAAATATCGATTATGGTTATTGTTTCAATTTTAGAGATGCTCAAATTAAGTTCAATGCTGAGCTGAAATGGTTTCTTCAAAGTAAAGACAAAGATTTTTACAATATCGGAGTAAGAATTAAATCAGGGGATGAGAAATTTTACGAGGCTATTCAAAAATTGGGAGTAAAATTTCTCTCTTAATCTCTTAACCAGTGACAGGTATAGCCATTGGGGTGTTTTTGAAGATAATCCTGATGATATTCTTCTGCCGGGTAAAATTTTGAGACGGGTGTAATCTCCGTGACGACTGGTTTTGGCCATCTTTTTAAAGAGTTTATTTCATTAATTTTTTCTATTGCTATAAGCTTTTGCTCATTAGAATGATAAAAAATGGAGGAACGATATTGGGATCCAACATCATTTCCTTGTCTATTTTGAGTGGTAGGATCATGCATTCTAAAAAAATAATTTAAAAGATCTGCAAATTTGAGTTTCTCTGAATCAAAGATCACTTCTATTGCCTCTGCATGACCGCTGAGCCCAGGTTTCACTAATTCATAGGTAGGGTTCTCTAAGACCCCGCCCGTATAACCTACTGTCGTTGATAATACTCCAGGAATTTTTCTTATGATTTCTTCCATACCCCAAAAACAACCGCCTGCGAGTGTTGCGACTTCTTTTTTCATTGCAATGCTTTCCTTCATGATTAGAACATAGATCAGTAGTATTAACAGACTTCTCATGGACCTATATTAACATTATAAGAAGTTTAAACCAACGATCGAATGAAAGAATGAATTTTTGTCTAATGTTTAATTTTCAATCTTCTTTTTGATTTGTCTTCCATCTTGAGACAGGCCACTTAATGTTACATCTTCAACCGACATGAAAGCTCCAAGATTTATGTTGATTTCTTTGAGCTGAATTTCTTTTCCATCAAGTTCAATAAATGCTTTAGCGTTGCAATTTTCTAAACGAACCGAAATTTTTTCATCAGATATTTTTCCTTCTAACTCCTCAATAGCACCAATGGTAAAATCAACTTCATCTTTTTTTAAATAGGTGATCTTAGGCTTTAAGTATTCGATTTCTTTTCCTGAAAGTGATTCTATTTGACCATTCTTTTCTCCCATCACCCAGAAAGCAGAAATCGCTGGTGATTTAAGTTCACAGTCTTGAACATGTGCTTTGAAGTGGAGAATATTTTTTGGATTGATATTTTTTTTAAAGACAAAAACACTTTCAGCAAGAGTTGAGAAGCTTGTAAGTAAGAGAATGGAAAAAAGCAAATACTTCATGGGCACTCCTAATGTTTGATCAGGATTATGTTACAAATAAAGCCCCTTCAGAGGTGGAATTTTGCATTTAACTTGTAAAAAATCATGAATTGTTGAAAAAAGTGACAGGGTAAGGAGTTCAATTTAGAAAGTATATGATAGGATAAGTTATGGAAAATTTAAAAGGATCCCAAGGATTTGAGCAATTTTATCTCCAGATGTATGGAGCTAGGTGGCCTAAGATTAAAGAGGCATTATTATTGCCTAAAAAACATGTTGCGATATCTAATCCCTATGCAAAACATCACTTTCCTGAACCTGTGATATCAATTCCAGATCTTCACTTTAATCATCAAATATCGGAAAGATTCATGCCTCCGGAACCAATGGAGAATGGATGTCTCAATTATTATCTTTTAGATGCAGCGAGTGTTTTACCAGTTGAATCCTTGGAGATATCTCCAGGTGAAAAAGTCGTTGATTTATGTGCAGCTCCAGGTGGAAAAAGTTTTTTGTGTGCAATAAAACTTCAAGGCCAAGGTTTACTTGTTTCCAATGATAGATCAGCGGCCAGAAGAGCAAGAATTCATAAAATTTTTGATGAGTACATTCCTAAGACTGAACAAAAAAATTTAAAAGTCACAGGCCATGATGCGACCAAGTGGAGTCTTTATGAAAAGAGTGTCTATGATAAAGTTCTCTTAGATGCTCCCTGTTCTTCAGAAAGACATGTTTTAGAAGATCCTAAAGAGCTTTCTCTATGGGCACCGGGAAGAACAAAGGCGATTGCAGTCACTCAATTTGCTATGCTTGCCAGTGCTCTTGATATTGTTAAAAAAGATGGATTAATCGTTTATTCAACCTGTGCTCTTTCTAATCTTGAAAATGATGACATAATTAAAAAACTTTATCAAAAGCGTGCTGGGCGGTTTGAGCTTATTCGAAGGGAATTCTCATTCGGAGAACCAACAGAGTTTGGTTGGCAAGTACTTCCGGATAATTCAGGATGGGGCCCATTTTATCTTGCGATCATAAGGCGAATCAAATAATGAGCTCTCGTTTTGTTGTTTGCGATATAGAAACGACAGGACTTCATGAAAATCGGGAGCCCATTGAGATTGCACTCATTACTGTTGAGAACGGAATGATTGTCGATAAGTATGAGACACTTATCAATCCTCTGCAAAAAGTTTCTGATTTTGTTCTTAATTTGACCTCGATTTCTCAAAGAGAATTAAATGAAGCGCCAAAATTTTATGAAATTTCGGACTCAATTCTTCTTCGTTTAGAAAACTCGATATTTGTCTCCCATAATGTGGATTTTGACTTAGGAGTTTTAAAGAAAAAATTTCATGAAATGGGAATTGAACTTAAACTTAATTCATATTGTACTTTGAAAAGATCCATTCAAGTGTTACCAGAACTTAAAAGTTATACTCTCGATTCATTATGCCACTTATTCAGAATAAAAATAAAACTTAGGCATCGCGCTTATGATGACGCTTTTGCTACCTATTTACTTTTTCAAGAACTTTCAAATCTAGATGTGATACTTTCAAAAAGAAGTGAAAATATTGAAAACAAAATGATTGAAAATCTCCCCGCACAAGCAGGGATTTTGATTTTTCTGAATGAGCAGGGGGATACTCTTTTAAAGAAAAGCACAAAAAACTTAAAAGAAGAGGCCAAATTATTTTTCTCAGATCGGAAAAAAAATTTAAAAGTTTTTTATCAAACAAAGTCATTAACTTATGAATTAACAGGAACAAATCTTCTCGCTCAATTCAAATTGAATCAATTTAAAACATTTAGGCCGAAGTGGGGAATTGAGCTAAATAAAAAAAGAGACCTGAATCAATTTAATCTAAAAAGTTATGATCCTAATCATTCATTTTTGTGGGTGTTTGAAAAAAAAAGTGAAGCACTTCAAAAATTGAAATTTTTGAGAAGACAACACACTCATGAAAAGATGATTTATCAAGATGGGGATTTATCTAAAGATCAAATTATAAAAAGAAATTTAAAAAATGAAGAACTAGCTAGGCAGGCCTTATTTCCTAGTGATGATTTGATTATTTTTGGGCCGGGTCGAAAGTTAAAGGAAATGTCGTTGGTTTTGGTTCGAAATCAACAAGTTGTTGGTTACGGATATTCAGAGAGATCAACTGATGAGGTTTTGTCTAAGCCAGATTCCTTCATCATCTTTAGATTCAAAAGACCTTTATATTTTAATTTGCTTGCCCTTCGATACTTGAAAGAGTTAAAAAATGATCGAAAGAAAACAGAGTTCTGGCGCGCATTGCCCTCAAAAATAAAAGATAACGACAAAAGGTTTGGTTTTTATGACTCCCTCCAAATTTAAATCAACAAAAAGATTTACTGGTTTTCCTTGTACTCACCGTCAATGGAGGGCAAGTTCTCATTGTCGATATGTTCATGGGTATTCAAGAGAATTTTATTTTGAATTTGCGGCCAAAGAGCTTACTCCTGAGGGATGGGTTGTCGATTTTGGAGGCCTGAAGGAACTTAAATCTTGGTTGGAGCACGTCTTTGATCATACCTTTCTGGTTGCTCAGGATGACCCTTCTCTTGAGGATTTTAAAAAACTTGATGAACAAGGGGTTATTCTTCTCAGAGTTCTCCCTAATCCAGGAATGGAGGGTACGGCCCAGTATGTTTATGAGGAAGCCTCAAAAATATTAAAAAAACTCTACGGAGAAAGAGCTTGGATAACTTTGGTTGAAGTAAGGGAGAATGAGAAAAATTCTGCTTTTTTTACACCCTAGAGACTTGAAATTCCTTAAGCCATTTTAATATTTTTTGATCATGAATTTCTGGCACATAATCCTGTGTGTTTAAAATAGATAGTTCTTCTTTAACATCAAATTTATCAATCCAAGTATTAAAGAGATCATGACTTCCATAATGAATTATGGCGGATTTTAGACACTTAAATGCATGAATGGCGTAGGCATTCATATCTGATATTAAGTACTCAAATTCATCATGAAATTTAGGGTTATTTAGAAGGTCTGAAAAAAAATCTTTTTCTTTTTGAATAAGGCCATAAAAAGAAATTTGACCTTCAAAGCACTCGTTATGATGAAAAAAATGATCAGCATGTATTAAATCATGCATAAGAAAACTCAGAGCATCTCTTTCTCCAAGAATGTATTTTTTTGAGAAATGAGACTTATAGAGAAGGCTCACGCATCTTTTTGCATGTACTTGTTGATCAAGAACTTCTAGTGGGCCTGGAATTTTAAACATGAGTTCAAGATGATAATAATTTTTTGACCACTGTAAGAGTGCACGATTAACCGAGATGGGAGTTGACCTGAGAGAGAATTGATTGAAAATGTCACCAATTGAGAGATGGGCAACTTTTGATAAAATCTGTGGATTTAAAGGAAGTCGATGACAGGGAAAATTCAGGCAATGATTTGTTGTTAGGGTTGAAATTTTTTGTCCCAATAAATGAAAAGGCCTGCGATAATTAAGAACGATGAGAATATATATTCCACATAATTCGGGAGCACTCATTTTTCCTTCATTGAATTCTTGAACAAAAGAAGTCATTTCCTTTTCTATAAAAGGAGCTTCTTTTTCAAGTTCTTCAAGGCCTACAAGTTTTTTTCTAAAGCGACCTTGTCGGAGTAGTTTTTTTTCCATAGTTATTTTATGCGCTTGCAGAGAATACCTTTATCAGGGGATAATAATTTAGACAACACCAAGATCTAAGGAGTAGGATATGGTTTGGAAAACTCTTGATTCTGTTTGGTCATCTCAAAACAAGAAATTAAATATAAAGGTCAGATTTAATGATTGGAACTATCGAATCAAATATTTCACTATTCTTGCTGAAAGTGAGGACGGAAAAAGGCTAATCGGTACATTAGATAACGGAGAAAAGGCTAGTTATCCAAAAAAATCCAGAGGTTGGAGTCTCTATCATCCGGAATCAGAACTTCAGGCAAGAGCAGTTTAGTTAGTTTTTTTTCCTAACATAAACGACTTTTTCGACCTCGGCGATAGTTCGTCCAGATTCATCTTTGACTATGACATAAAACGTTTTGTCCATTTTAGTATGTTCTTCTACATAATTTTTAATTTCATCTACTTCTTCTTGAGTGATTTTAAACTCTGCAAAGACTCTGCCTTTACCAGGTTTTTTGAAATGAATATGAGCTGCTTTGTCCCAAACAATGTAGGAGCTGCCCAGATTTTTTATGAGCATGAGCATGTACCATGGATCTGTCATTGAATAAAGAGATCCACCAAATTGAGTTCCCATGTAGTTTTTATTATAAAATGTAAGGGGCATGGAGACTTTGGCATAACGATAATCAGAGTCCATTTTATCAAGTCTTACTCCAGCACCAAGAAATGGTCCGTAAAAATTAATCAGCTTCTCAAGGAATCTTTGTCTTATTTTAAAAATAAAAGAGGTCATTGTTCTGCCTTTTTCATATGAGTTTCTGCACAAGCAATGAGTTTTCCTTCTTGGGTCTTAATTTCACCTTTCATAAAAATAAAACTTTGGGTTATGCTAAGAATTTTCGCTTCGATGAGACAAAATTCATCACTCTCTTTAAACGGTCTTATAAATGTAAGATTTAAGCTTAGTGAGTGACATGGTTTTTTGGTTGAAATATACGCCAAAGGGCCAAACACTTCATCCATCGCAGCAGAAAGAAAGCCTCCCTGAAAATGACCAGTAGGATTGGTGAATTTTCTTTGAAATGGAAGTTTTCCAATCATCAAATCATTAGGTTTAATTTCAAGATACTCTATACACAATTCCTCAAGAGAAGGAGGAGGAAGTTTGAGAGAAGGATTAAAAGTCTTGAGGGAATTAATCCATTCAGAATGAATACTCATTTTTTATCCTTAAATAAATTCATAAAAAGTTTCATATGATTGATGACTAGATCAGGATCATTATTCATCCTAGCGATTTGAATACTTCCTTGGATGAGCGCCATACAAGATAGAGTCATTTCTTTTGTATTAAAATTTTTTCCTGATTGTTTGATCATTTTATCAATTAATTGATGGAGCCATTTTTTTTGAATTTCGTGGAGCTTTTTAATTTCTTGTTGAATTTCAGGGTCAACCAAATGCCATTCTAGGCTGAGTGCCCCCACTGGACAGACTCTTTTCTTGACGACAATCCATCTTGTGAGCTCTTTGGCATAACTCATGAGCTGATTTTTTGGGGTAAGGTGAGAGTGTTCTTTGGCCCAATTTTCAAACGCTTCTTGGTAAAATTGATAAAGATCAATGGCAAGTGTTTTTTTGTTTGGGAAATAATGAAAGAGACTTGCCTTTTTTATCTTAAGAGAGCTGGCAAGTTCTTGAAGGCTAAATCCATGAAAGCCTTTGGATAAGAGCATTCGACTCGCTTCATGAATAAGTAGATCTTTTGTTGTACTGGACATGAATAAAAATTCCTTGTAAAATAGGATAACCTACCAACCGGTAGGTTGTCAACTAAGGGATGAAATATGTTTCAAAGGAAAGTCGCAATCATTTCTGGGTCTAGAACCCCATTTGTAAAATCAATGACCCTCTATCAAGGATCATCTAACTACGATCTTTTAAGTGCAGCATTCAATGATTTAATTCAGAAAAATAGATTGGAAAATAAAGAACTAGGTGATGTGATCACTGGAACAGTGATGAATCACCCTTTTGACTGGGGATTAGCAAGAGAAGTCGTTTTAGGTTCAAAATTGTCTCCAGAAACCCCAGGGCTTAATATTCAAAGGGCCTGTGGAACAGGACTCGAAGCGGCCAATTTGGTCGCTTTAAAAATTGCCTCCGGCCAGATGGAGAGTGGGATTGCGGGTGGGAGTGATACAAATTCGGATATTCCTTTAATTGGAAAAAGAAGTCTCACGCATTGGTTGGTTAAACTTCAAAACGCAAAATCTGTTGCTGAAAAATTAAAAATTATTTCTCAATTCAATCCTAAATTATTAGTTCCGGAGCTTCCTGCAGTCAAAGAGCCAAGAACAGGACTTAGTATGGGAGAGCATTGTGAACTTATGGTCAAGGAGTGGAAAATTTCACGAGCTGAACAAGATGAGTTGGCCCATATCTCTCATGAGAATGCCTCAAAAGCTTATGAGGAGGGATTTCACGATGATTTAATCTGTGAATTTAGAGGCATAAAAAAAGATTCCATCACCCGAAAAGACGCTACTAAGGAAAAATTATCAAAATTAAAACCAGCTTTCGATAAATCAGAATCAGGAACACTGACAGCAGGAAATTCTACCCCATTAACCGACGGGGCTTCCGCTGTTCTTCTTAGCTCAGAAAATTGGGCAAGAGAAAATGAGCTAGAAGTATTGGCCTATCTTGTTGATGTAGAAGTTTCTGCGATCGATTTTGTTCATGGAGCAGGTCTGTTAATGGCACCGACAAAAGCAGTCGCAAGACTTCTTGAAAGAAATAAATTGGGCCTACAAGATTTCGATTTCTACGAGATTCATGAAGCTTTTGCTGGACAGGTTCTTTGTACACTCAAGGCGTGGGAGAGTGAAAAATATTGCCAAGATGTTCTAAAATTAAAAAAGTCACTGGGATCAATTGATAGAAATAAGTTAAATATCAAAGGTGGATCCCTTGCTCTTGGTCATCCTTTTGCCGCGACTGGAGGACGAATACTAGCTTCCTCCGCAAAAATTTTAAAACAAAAGGGTAGTGGAAGGATTTTAATAAGTATTTGCACTGCCGGGGGTATGGGAATCGCGGCGATTGTAGAGAGGTAATTTATGCATATGTTATGGAGATTTATCATCACTTTTTTTAAAGGCAAAATAAGAAACAAGGCCCTACTCGGGGAAACAACCAAAATTTCGATGAGAGTTATGCCAATGGATTTGGACTTCCTTTTTCACGTAAATAATGGAGTCTATTTTTCTTATCTTGATCATGGACGTATGGACATGATTTTTAGAAACGGAATTTATGAGGTTTGCCGAGAGAATTCTTGGTATGGAGTAGTGGCAAGCGAATCCATGAAATTTTATAAATCCCTTAAAATGTTTAATAAATTTGAGATAGAAACAACAGGTAGAGGATTTGATAATAAATATTTTTTTGTTCATCAAAAAATTATCTCTCAAGGTAAAGTCATGGCGTCTGCCATTGTGAAAATAAGATTTTTAAAAAAATCTGGCGGAGCAGTTTCTCCTCAAGAGATTTTTAATAAGCTTAATCAAACACCTCAAAATAATTTAGGAAATCTTAGCGAAGAGTGGCACGGGATAGAAAATAAATATCTTATTTGAAAAAATCTTTTGCCACAATAAAGGTATTAACATGTGCCCTAATCGTATGCTCGATTGGATTTGAGTATCCTCCTCCTATGGCCATTGCAATAGGTAATCCTTTGGATCTAGCAAACTCAAAGACCAATTTATCTCTTTGTTTAATTCCCTCAAAACTTATGTCAAATGTACCTAGTGTGTCGAAGCTTAAAATGTCGACACCTGCTTGATAGAAAATAATATCGGCATTAAAAAACTCAATATCTTTTAGGGCCAGCGAGAGGGACTCAAGGTACTCATCATCTTTAACTTTTTCTGGAAGAGCAATATCAAGATGAGAGGGAATTTTTCTAAATGGATAATTCTTTTCTCCATGAAGACTTAAAATAAAAAAATCCTCTCTTTGACCAAGAATGGAGCTATTGCCATTTCCTTGATGAACGTCCAAATCAATAATAAGAATTTTTTTTACTTTTTTATGATGAATGAGTCTAAGTCCTGCCACTGCAAAGTCGTTGAATACACAGTAACCTTCGCCTCGATCAAAGTGCGCATGATGAGTTCCTCCTGCAAGGAGAGCAGAAAATCCAGTTTCTAAACTTGAATCAGTCGCATTTATAAACCCTCCGACGGAATGGTAAGATCTTTGTCTAAGCTCTTCACTCCAAGGAAGTCCGATAGGGCGAAGTTCTTTATCGGTGAGAGTATGATTTTTAAGTCCAAAGACATAAGCAGATGAATGGGCCCTCAAGAGATCTTCATCAAGAGCTGGAGTTGATGCAAAAAGTTGATTTGGATTCAAAACAGATTCTTGTTGGAGAGCAAGTCTTAGCATTTTATACTTCATCATAGGAAATCTGTGTTGAGGGGGAAGTGGGACTTCGATATGATCAGTGTAAAAAAAAGAATGTTCATTCCATTGGTGCATAGTCATCAGTATAGAGGGATTTATGAAATGCTTAAAGATAAACTACAAAACAAAAATTGAACAAAAAAAAATTGGTCATAAGCTTTTTGTCTTAGAAGTGATTAAGGATCTTGATGAGGCGATTGATCTTATTTGTGAAGCAATGGATGAAAATGAAAAACTTGATCCCTTTGCAGAAGATTTGTGTCCTTATTTTGGAGTTTTGTGGCCTGCGGGAGAGGCTCTGGCAGAATTTCTTTATGATAACCCTCAATTGGTCAATAGAAAGAAAATTCTAGAAATAGGATCCGGAGTTGGTCTTCCATCTATGGTTGCTTCATTTCATGGAGGAGAAGTTCTGGCCACTGATTTTCACCCCGATGTGGAAACATTTTTTCTCAGAAATTGCAGGCATTCAGTTGTCACTTGCTCTTATGAAAGAATGAATTGGAGGGAAGAGAATAAGTACAATCAGGCCTTTGATGTTGTGATTGGTTCCGATATTCTTTATGAAAGTAAGCACCCAGAAGAAGTTGCAAAGGCATTGAGAAGATTTCTAAAACCTCATGGAAAAATTATTCTTTCGGATCCAGGAAGAAGTTACTTAAATATGTTTCTTCATGCTTGCGATCATATTGGTCTAAAGCATGAGAAACATATTAAAGAAATTAGTGGGAAATCAGTCTTAGTGTATGTACTGAGTGAAGTAGTAGAGACTGATGGCCATACCCATAATGGATAATTTTAAAAACATTTCTCCTCCTAAGAAAAATGGATCATCTCTTTTATGATAGCCAGTTTTTTTTCTGTCTTACAATAATTTTTAAAAATTAATTTCAATATTTAACGGAACATCCATAAGCTTTGACTGAGTTAATTGATACGGCTTTGTTTGAGATAATTTCATCTAAAGCTAGCTGAACATAGTTTTTTGCTTTTTGCATTTCTCCTCTTTCTAAATCTGGTTGATCATCAATGGCCCCTTGGTAAGCAAGGCGACCTTGAGGATCGATAACAAACATATGAGGAGTTGTCTTGGCGCCGTAGAGTTTTCCCACTTCGCCTGTTTCATCGAGAAGAACATTCGTCGCATTTGACTTATTTTCTTTCATTTCTTTAAGGGCCTCTTCCCTTGTCACATGCCCTTGTTTTCCAGGAGCGGAGGAAATAATAGAAAGCCAAATGATCCCTTTTGAGGTGAATTTTTTTTGAAGAGTTTGCATATTATTAGTTTCATAATGTTTTTGAATGAAAGGACAACCATGATTAAGCCATTCTAAAACGATAGTTTTTCCCTTGAATTGACTCAGACTTATTTTTTCGTTCTTTGTCACACCAGGCAAGCTAAACTCAGGGGCCAAAGAGAGGGGCTCAAGGGCATAAGAGGGAACACAGATCAGACTAAAAATGAAAAAAATAAACAACTTCATACTAAAATAATCCTTTTTGCATTGAGAAAAAATGCTTCTTTTCTATGGTTTTAGAGTAGCCTTTTTTGGTATAGTTAAACATCGATTTTTTATTTTCAGAGGAGTTTTTCGTGGGACGAAAGTGGAACAACATAAAAATGAAAAAGGCCGCAACTGATAAATTGCGCTCTCAGCACTATACAAAAGTTTTAAAAGAAGTGACCATGGCCGTTAAAAATGCAGGTCATGCTGAAGTTGAAGCAAATTTCGCCTTAAAAATTGCTCTACTCAAGGCCAGAGAATTTAACGTTCCAAAAGATAATGTGGATAAAGCGATTAAAAAGGGTCTTGGAGAAGGTGGAAACGCCATTGAAGAGATTAATTACGAGGGTTATGGACTTGATGGTGTAGCGATTTTTATTGAAGCTGCTACTGATAACCCTACGCGAACTGTATCAAATGTTAGGTCTTATTTTAATAAATGGGGTGGATCTCTTGGTACTCCAGGATGCCTTCAATTTGTTTTTGAACGAAAGGCGACTTTTAGCCTTAAGCAAGAAAATTTAAGCAAAATGACTCCAGATGATCTTATGATGGAGCTGATTGATTTTAATATTGATGATGTTGAAGTTGAGGACGGCTTTGTGACTGTAAAAGGTCCAGTTGAAGCCTACGGTGATATTTATAAAAAACTTGAAGAACTAAAAATTAAGATTGAAGAGTCAGGACTTGAGAGACTTCCTCTTAATACGAAAGAAGTTTCAAAAGAGAGTTTTGAAAAAATTCAACGATTAATTGATGTTTTAGAAGAAGATGATGATGTTCAAAAAGTTTATCACAATCTTGAATGGAACGAGGCTTTTGCCGAATAAAAGGATTTATTCATGTATAATTCAGAGATTATTTCTACAGGGATGTATGTACCAGAACAAGTCATAACAAATTATGATTTAGAAAAAATCATGGATACAAGTCATGATTGGATTATTCAGCGCTCGGGAATCGAGCAAAGACGTTGGGTCACTCCGGAGATGTCGACAAGTGATCTTGCTCTTAAGGCCTGTGAAGAAGCTATCAGAAACGCAGGTATTGATAAAAAAGAGATTGATTGCATTCTTTTTGCGACTGTTTCTCCTGATCATGATTTTCCTGGAGCAGCTTGTTTTTTACAGCCTAAACTTGGCCTAACAGATATTCCCGCTATTGATATTCGTCAACAATGCTCAGGATTTATTTACGGGATGAGTATTGCAGATGCTTTTATTAAGTCAGGTCAATATAAAACAATCCTTTTAGTTGGGGCCGAAATTCACTCGAAGGGTTTAGATAAAACGACTCGTGGGCGAGATGTATCAGTTCTTTTCGGTGATGGTGCAGGAGCAGTTGTTATAAGAAGAACTGAAAAAAATGATAAGTCGAAAGATTCGTTCATTCAATCGACACATCTTTTTACTGATGGTTCTGGAGCTAAAGATCTGTGGTTAGAAGCTCCTGGTATGGCCCTTGGTGCAGAGAGAATGACTCATCAGATGATTGAGGAAAACAAGCACTATCCTTTCATGAATGGGAAAAGAGTTTTTGCAAATGCAGTGAGAAGAATGTGTGAATCGATGATGCTTGCGATGGAAACAAATAAGATTAAGCTTCAAGATGTGGACTTATTTTTATTTCACCAAGCAAATCTTCGAATTTGTCAGATGATTGCTCAAGAGCTGAAACTTCCAGAAGATAAAGTGTTTAATACAATTCAAAAGTTTGGAAACACCACAGCTGCTACTATTCCAATCGGCATGCACGAAGCAGTTAAGGCAGGAAAACTTAAAAAAGGAATGCTTGTCGCTTCGGCCGTATTTGGATCTGGATATACTTGGGCAAGTTCAGTTTATCGTTGGTAATTAGATTTTTTGGGCCAGATCAAACCTGGCCCAGTCTTATTTATAAAACTTGTTTTAAAACTTCTTTCGAATGCTCCTCGACTTCTTTATGAAGAGAATTTCCGTGAGCATCCATGGTAACAACCACTGGAAAATCTTCAACACTTAGTTCCCAGATCGCCTCAGGAAGACCGAATTCTTCAAGATATAATCCATCAACTGATTTAATTTTTTCCGCCAAAACTTGAGCAGCTCCTCCAACGGCATGGAAGTAGACACAGCCGTACTGTTTGCAGGCATCTAGAGTTTTCTGTCCCATGCCACCTTTACCAATAACACCTACAATTCCATGATCTCTGATGACTTCCCACTGATAGGGCTCCTCTCTGATTGAGGTTGTGGGCCCTGCTGCTGTGACAGTCCATTTTCCCGTTTTTTTATCTTTAAGAGTCACTGGTCCACAGTGATAGATGATTTGATTTTTTAAATTCACTGGAGATTTATTTCCCTCGTGTAGATATTTATGAACGGCATCCCTTCCAGTAAATAGCTTCCCAGAAATAAGAACCATTTCTCCAACTTTAAGTTCACGAACAGCTTCAGGTGAAAAGGGATAAGTTAATTTTTTCATGATTATCTCCTAGTAGAGCCATTTTTTGATATTAAATTTTTGATCGAGAACAACACCTTGTCTTCTAAAGGCCCAACACATGTAGGAAATAGAAACAAAAAATGAGGCGGGAACTCGGTTAGCGTGAGTCATCTTGCAGGAAAGAAGAGTTGTTTTTCCCCCAAACCCCATAGGCCCAATGCCAAGTTTGTTACACGTTTCAACAATTTCTTTTTCAAGTTTATCGAGTTCTGGAAGTGAATTCTTGTCATCAAGCTTTCTTAAAAGTTGTTTTTTAGCAAAGTAGGCCGAATCAGCTCTATCTCCACCAACACAAACTCCAAGTGCGCCAGGTCCACATCCTTTACCTTGAGCTTTGTAAACAGCGTCTATGATGGCCTTTCTCACTCCTTCAAGATCTCTTCCTGCTCCAAGGGTCGTATCTGGTAGAGAGTACTGAGCAGAAACGTTCTCACAACCTCCACCCTTGAGCATGAGTTTTACTTCAACTTCTTTTTTATTTGTTTCATAAAAATGGATTGAAGGATGTCCTTCTCCTAAATTTGTTCCAGCATTTTCTCCAGTCAGAGAGTTCACTGAGTTTTGTCTGAGGTAGCCTAATTGAGTGGCCTTCACGACGGCTTTTTTAATCATTTCTTTAAAAGGATTTTGATGAAATCCGGCCGGATGATAAACATAAAAAATCACAGTCCCTGTGTCTTGGCAAAGAGGCTGAGATTTGTATTTCGCAAGATCAATATTATCTTTAATAATCCCCATGGCATAAGATGCTGTGGTGTTTTTTTCTTCTGCTGTAATGGCCTTGGAGATGGTTTTAAACACATCGTCCGGAACCACAGTAGATGTGACTCGAATGAGTTCAACAAGAGAGCTGATCGTTTGAGTTTTTGGATCAACTTTCTTTTTAGCTAGAGATTTTTTTTTCACAGTTTTTTTAGCAAGAGGTTTCTTTTTTACTACTTTTTTTGCCATATCAAGCTCCTTAAATTACCGCTTATTCTAGGTCAAAAAAACTTTCTTTGCCACCCTTGACGAAGAGAAATTGAGGCACAAATTTAAAATAAGAGTGAGATGTTCCCAAAATAAGGAGGATCTATGTACCATTTAGAATTTCGACCTATGAGACGGGCCGCTTCATTATTCAACGATAGGGAGTTTGATCGTTTTTTTCAGGCCAAAGAAGAGACTTTTATGCCTCCCACAGAAATCCTGAGTACCGAGAAATCTTATTTAATTAGGCTAGATATCCCAGGAGTAGATCAATCAGATCTCGAAATTGAAGTGAAAGAAGATCAGTTGATCGTCTCGGGTGAAAGGAAAGTAAAAAAAGTTAGCGAAACAGAAGAATATTTTAGAAGTGAGAGAAAATATGGAAAGTTCTCTCGAGCTTTCTCGCTACCTAAAAATCTTAAAACTGAATTAATAGAGGCCCATTTTGAAAATGGAGTTTTAGAGATTGTTTTACCAAAAGTAGAAAAAACTGAAGTGACTAAGATTAAAATTTCATCTCGGTCGAAACAGGATGTAGAGACCGGTTATAAGAGCTAATTTGTTTGAATCCTCCCAGAAGAAAGGGTATCCATAAAGGGTACCCTTTTTTATTTGTGAGGTTAATATGTTTCAAATGTCAGTATCCTATGAAGGTGGGTATCGAACCAAGGCCCTTCATTTAGATTCTCAAAATCAAATTCAAACCGATGCTCCCAAGGATAATCAGGGTCTAGGAGAAGCGTTTTCCCCGACGGATCTTTTATGTACTTCACTCGCAACTTGTATGCTTACGATTGGGGCGATGAAGGCAAAGTCTCTGGGGATTGAGTTGCAGGGGGTGACTGTTCAGATTCAAAAGAAGATGCAGGCTTCTCCTCGGAAGGTTTCAGAGATTGTTCTTCAGTTTGATTGGAAGGGACTTGATCAGAAGGTATCTGTTGAGAATTTGGAGCAGATAAAGTTGGCGGCGCTAAATTGTCCTGTTGCTTTATCTCTTGATTCATCGGTAAAGAAGACTCTGGTTTGGTAGAGGTCTCTTCAATTGTTGGTTCCTCTTCAACCTCTTGAGGTGTTATCGCCTGTGGGATTGAATTGAGGAGTTTTTCTTTAAACTCTTCAGTAGTGGTTGCTTGCGGAATGGAAAGAGAGATTTGATCTTCAAATGGAACAAGATTGATTTTAGAAAGGCTAATGGCCTCAGTAATTCCCATCTCTCTAGATAGAGTTGCAGCTTTGAGAGCTTTTTGATTGTCGACAATTGAGGATGAGATGAGTTTTTCTTTGAGATAATCTTTCTCTGTTCCCGTTTCTAGAATAATTCTTTTAATTTCATGGGCCCGAAGCTTAGGGTTGGTATTTAAAATTTGTGCCGCCAGATTTGAAATGTATGGTGCGGCCATACTTGTTCCACTTGAAGGGGAGTAAAGTTCTTTGCCTTCCGAAGAATAAACACTCGGGATAAGTGATAAAATTCCAACACCTGGTGCTCCAATATGAACGTGATTTTTTCCAAAATTAGAAAATGTTGCTAAGTAATCTCCGTTCATTGCCGCAACAGTAATTGTATTTGGGAGCTGGATCTTTGAAGGGTAGTGATGGAAAGAATCATTATTGAGCCCGGAATTACCTGCAGAAAAAATAAATAAGATATGAGGATATTTTTGAATTGTGTTCATTCCTCTTTTAAAAAGTTGATCAAAAAAATAATTCACATTTTCAAGAAGCTTTGGCTCAGTGATTTCTTCACCTGTTGAATCTTTATAGATTTCACGAAAACGAGTGACAATATTTTTATAAGTAATACCGTAAGATGCATTAACGACTTGAATCTTTTTTAATGAAATGTAATAGCATATTTTAGAAAATTTTCTGGTTATTCTATTCAGGGAATTTTTAATTTCAGCTTTAAATTTTTCTTCCCCACTTAGTAGAACATTTGGTTGATTCCCCTGGACTAAAGTATCTTCGACCGCGACAACTGGAGTAGGTAGATTGAGGCCTCGAATAGGAAAAATATCAATATTGTCTCCCTCTCTTAAAGCAATCCCTGCTACAAAAGTTCCATGGGCCTGCTTTTTAAATTTTTTAACTTTATCCATAAAAGTTTTGTCAGAATTTTTTTTACTGAACCATTCAAATTCTTCAGGGGTGAGTCCTTCTTTGTGACCCTTGGCCCTTAGAGATCTAAAGAGGAGAACTTCTTGTAGGTCGGTTTGATTTTCAAAAATTGATTTTTTTAAATGAGAGTTGTCATGAAAATTCCAGCCATGAAGTTTTTTTATCTGTCCTGGATCAATTCCTTCTTCATCAGTTTCACTTCTAAAAATTTTAGGTCTTAAGAATTCATGATCGAGATCAAAGCCTGTATCAATGATAGCAATTGTTGCCCCATGAGCATTAAGAGTAATGATGAGAAGTACTAAAAGTCGAATCATGAGGAGATTTTAAACAGATTTTTTAAAAGAGGCGATAAAAAAAGGCCTCTTTTTTAGAGAGGCCTGTGAGAAGTTAGGTTAGATTTTCTTTGCTTCAATTTTGATATTAAGAGTGAATTCGTCATGAATCATTTTGTCGCCAAGATCTTTAAAAAACTGACCAGAGCCGTATTTAAGACCAAATTTAGTACGGTCAAGTTTAATCACAGCTTCAGAATTAAGTGAGTCTGAAGATTTCTTCACTGGTGTTGCAGTAAATTTAATTGGCTGAGTTTTTCCTAAGATGGTCATTTTTCCTTCAACTTGAAGTCCATCAGTCGATTTTTTAGACTTAGTAATTTCTAGTTTTGCTTCAGGAAATTTTTCTGTGTTGAAAAAATCAGCTGATTTCATGTGACCTAAAAATTTTTGAATATATTCTGGATCAGTAATATCAGTCACTGTCATTGAATTCAGATCAACAGTAATAGTACCTTTAGTGATTTCTTCACCTTTAATTTCAAGCTTGCTGCCTTCTTTAACTTTTACAATTCCTCTGTGTTCGCCAGTCACTTTGCTTCCAACCCATTCAACTGTCGTTGTCTCAGGATTTAGTTTAAAAGTTTCTGATTTTACTTTTTCTGCGGCAAAAGCCCCTTGCATAGAAACTGCAACAAGCAAACTTACGATTGATTTCATTTTTTTCCTTTTTGTTGTTAAAAAATTCGTCCTTCCATCTTCATTCAAGTTTTGATAAAAAAAAAGTTAGAAATAATGATTGAGTTAATAAAAAAAAGTTATCAAGATGACGATTGATCAACTCCTTGTTTTTCATAAAATAGTGCAGTGCAAGAGCTTTAAGTTAGCTTCAGTTGAGCTCAATAGAACTCAGCCAGCGATAAGTTTAAGTATTAAAAAACTTGAAGAGGAGCTTGAAGTGGATTTGTTTGATCGGTCTCATTATAGGCCGACTCTAACGGAGTTTGGTGTTTCCTTTTTTGAAAAGACTCTCAAAATATTAGAAAATTTTCGTGAGATAGAAAAACTTAAATTCAGTTTTGCTAATCAAGAAGAGCCAGAGCTTAAAATTGCAATTGATGGGATTTCACCTCTTCCTCATTTTTTAAAATTGATAAAAACATTTTCTGAACGTTACAGCTTTACCAAGCTAAGTTTGGATTTTGATATCTTATTTGAAGTTGAAGATAAGGTTATAAATGAAGATTTCACTTTAGGAATTACACATTTTATTTCTCATCCTCAACATCTTGAAATATTACCTTTTACTTCTGTAAAAATGATTCCCGTTATTAACAAAAATCTATTTTTAGAAAAAAAAATTGATTCAATTGAAAAGCTAAAAAGTTTTGATCAAATTGTTTTGGGTGGCAAAACAGATAAGAAAGGGCAAAGTTTTGGCCTTTTAGAAGATGGTAAAAAATGGAGAGTGACGGATTATAATTTTAAGCGAGAAATCATCCTCTCTGGACTTGGTTGGGGGCATCTTCCTTATCACGTTATCGAAAGAGAAATTAATGAAGGAGAGTTGCAAGTTTTGAATTTAGATTCAGTTCATCCAAAAGATCTTGATATTTTTCTTATTAAATCTAGAAAGTTCAAATTAGGTCCCGTTGGCGATGCACTTTGGAGTGAATTAACTTCTTTGCACAAAAAGTGAAAATTGTTAGCATTCTTTAATGAATAACTTACTTTCTCTTTTGATTTTGATGATGGCCATTTTCCCAAGTTTTTCTGGGGCGCAGACCGTCCTTGGTGAGAGAGTTGATTTTAAACAAAATCCTAATTCGATTTCATGGAAAAAAATTGATTCAGAACATTTTGAAGTCATCTTTCCCCAAGAAATTGAAAAACAGGCACAGAGGGCCACTTTTCTTTTAGAAAGGGCCTATAAATATGTTTCTCGATCTCTAGAAGTACTTCCTAAAAAAATATCACTGATTCTTCAGAATCAATCTGTTATTTCTAATGGTTTTGTGACCCTCGCCCCCAGAAGATCCGAATGGTTCATGACTCCATCAGTTGACGCTGAATTGACAAATACTGATTGGCTTAAAACTCTTGCCATTCATGAATTTAGGCATGTCGTTCAATTTGAAAAATCTAGGCAAAATGTAAACCGATATTTTGAGTTTTTTATGGGAGAGATTGGCCAGGGACTTGGATTAGTTTTTTCTTTTCCTCCGTGGTTTCTTGAAGGTGATGCAGTAGGGATTGAAACTGCACTCACAAATGGAGGAAGAGGAAGACTGCCTAGATTTGAAAGGGATCTGAGAACTATTTTACTGAGTGATCAAAATTATGATTTTGATGAGGTCATTCATAGGTCCTATAAGAACTGGATTCCAAATCATTATGTTTATGGATATTTTTTAACATCCTATTTAAGAAATCATTATGGAGATTTGTTTTTATCTGATTTGGCAGATGAGGCCACTCATCACTCATGGAATCCTCTTTCATTCTATAATGCACTAGATGATTTAACTTTTGGAGATTTTGAAGAAGTCTATGGCAAGATGACTCGTGAGTTAATTAAAAAGTGGAGGGAAGAACTTAATAAAATAGAACCGACTCCATTCAAAGTTGTTCATGTCGAAAACAAAAAAGATTGGATTAATTACGATCATCCCATGCTTGCTGAAAATGGCGATATAGTGGCCTTGAAAAGTGGATTTTCTTATTTGCCTCAATTTATCCTCATAGATAGTAAACAAAATGAAAAAAAACTTTTTTATCCTGGGCCAATCGTTCAAGAATCCCAATTGAAAATGAGAAAAAATCGTTTTAGCTTTTTAGAATTAGAATTCGATCCGAGATGGGGTTATAGAGACTATCAACGTCTGAGGGTATTTGATCTCTCCAAAAATGATTTTATTTTTGACCTCAAAAAAACAAAATTTAGGACCGCTGTTATTAGTCATGATGGAGATAAAATCCTTGCTTTAGAGTGGAATGAAAGTCAGGAGCAAAAATTGGCGATCATAGACTTGAAAGATCAGTCTATTCGAAAAATAAATTTTCCAACTCTCTACAATTTAACTTCTCTTGATTGGCTCAATCATTTATCTGCTGTTGCTGTGATAAAAAATGAGGAGGAGCAAAAAAAGATAATTAAGATTGATTTATTAAGTGGAGATTTTACTGATCTCACTTCTTGGGAATATTCTAATTTGGGTTCAATCTTTTCTGATCAACATTCTGTTCTTGTTGAGTCTCCTGGTAGCGGGATAGATAATATTTTTTATTTGAATAACGGTAAGCTTGTTCCAATTACTTCATCTTTATTTGGAGCATATTCACCTGTTCTTTATAAGGATCATTTATATTTTAATGATTACGGCCCAAGCGGGATGAAAATCGTTAAAAAAGAATTACTTTGGAATTCTTTTGAGGAAAACAAAGCGCAGTTTTATCCTGTTTATGAAAAATTTAGTTCTTTTGAAATGAAGGATGCTTTCTCAGAGGATTTAAAAGAAGTTACAAAATATAATGTCCAAGATTATTCAGAAATGGGAAACGCTTTAAACCTTCACAGTTGGATGTTTATTATTCCTCCGCTCTCGAACGTCATCTCTTTTATGGGTTTTTCTCAAGATATTCTAAACAAGTTTCAATTGTCAGCAGGAGCACAATATAATTTAAATGAAAGAGCGGGATCAATATTTACGGGCCTATCTTTCTCATATTATTATCCTGTGTTTGATTTATCTGCTTCCTATGGAAGAAGAAGACAAAAAATTGATAATTCAAATGACGAAGTCTCTTGGGAGGAGGGAGAAGTTGATTTTGGTGTAAGTGTTCCCTGGAGGAATATTTACAATCAATTTATTCAGGACTTCACAATAAGAGTTTTTTCTAAACTGTTATATGCTACAAATCGAAAAGTTTTGAATTCAAGCATTCTTTCTGATGAAACGTTTTTTTCCCCTGGAGTGCAGTCAAGTTTTTCTTGGTTAAAAAGAACAGCACCTCGAGATCTTTACCCACTTCAAGGATTTAAAACTCAAATCCATTTTGAGCAAGGAAATGAAATTACTTCAGGATCAACCAGAGGAAATCTTCTGAGTATTGATCAGCGATTTTACCATCCCTCTTTTTTTTCTCATGACGTTTTCTTTTATCAAATTGGTTTTGAAAAACAGCAAGCAAAAGATTATCAATATGCATCCCAATTATTACTTCCAAGAGGGAGTCGTAATTATTTTTTTAAAGAGTTTCTTAAATATTCTGCTAACTATGCTTTTCCTGTTGCTTATCCAGACTGGAGTTTAGAAAGATTTTTTTATCTTAAAAGAGTTTTTGCGACATCTTTTTATGATTATTTAGACCCAAAATTCTCCAACATTGAATCAATCTCTTCAGTAGGTTGGGAAGTGCTATTTGAGTCATATTTTTTCAGATTAATGCTTCCAATCACTTGGGGAATAAGAGGTAGTTATCTTTTAACTGGACCTGATAAAAATGAAGAAAATTATGAACTCTTTCTTAGTTCAACACTGGCAGTATTTTGAAAATAAATTTCTCATCGATTTGAAAGATATTGAATCAAAAGTTGAATCTTCAGAGGAGCTTTACCAGGGATTAAATCTAGATGCTCTCTATTCAAGTCTTCCTGATTTAGAGGGGCTTTTTCATTTAATTGAAATAGGTGGTGATTTTTTGGATCTTGGTGGAGGAGTTGGATTTCCGGCCCTTGTTTATGCTCAACTCCATCCTGACATGAATGCCTTTTCTTTGGAAAAATCTTTCGTTCGCCATGAGGCAGGAAAAAGAATTAAGGATCATTTCAATATTTCCAATGTTTTTTTTATGCAAGCTGATCTTTTAAATTGTGATATCCCAGATGTAGAAATTTACTTTTTATATTTCCCTACAGGTTTTGTTTTAGACCGAATTTTAGATGAATTAGTGAATAAAAAAAGATTTCGATATCTCGTTGCCATTGAATCTCATGGAGATCTCATCCCAAGATTACTCATTGATGGGAGATTTGAAGTTGAAAAAACATTTCCATTAACGGCCAAGCGACACTTAGATCATGCTTATATTTTTAAAAAATCAGCAGGACTCATATCTGACCCAACTTTTCAGCTGAGCTATAAAGATTTAATACTTAAAATCCAAAGTGATAATGATGAAATTTGGCTAGGGCTTTCGAAAAAACTTTCTTGGATGAAGGGTAATCTTTTTAATTTGGCCCATCCTCCTCGAACAATTTCATCTAAAGAGATTCTTGAAGTTATGGCGGAAAGTCAGTTAGAGGAAGATGTCAATTTCTTACTAAAAATTTTTAAATTTAATGAATTGAAAATGATAACGGATGATTTTATTTGTTTAGGAGAAATAAGAAAAATCATTATATATCCAGAGAAACGTCTGGAAATATCTAGCGGACAGTTGATAGAATGGAAGAAAGTTAAATTCATCTTTTGGAAAGATTATTTATGTTACGATGCTTATTTGGACTACTATTTCTTGCCTCTTGTTCCATGGGAGTAATTTCCCAAGGTGGGGAAAAATCTTATGTTTATGATTCAGATAAAGATTATACCCCAGATCAATTGGGGAAGATGTCTAATGCCGTTATAATGTCCTCACGAAGAAATCCACCTGATGCTGATGTGAAAGTTATTTTTAATAAAGGAAAATTTCCAATTAAAAAAATTGGAATTGTTATTTTTGAATCAGAGATTCAGCCCACTAGAAGTGGCCTTGCAGGAGAGGATCTTGTTTATCTTTCAGAAAGTGGGAAACAAATCTTCACCGAAAGACTTGCTCGTATATGGGATGAGATTTTATCCCTCGAGGACACTGATATTGAGTATTTAACCCTTTCAAAAATTAAACAATCAATGGCCTTCTCTAAATTTGGTGTGGATGTTGTGGATCATGTTAAGGCAAGCCGATCGACAGTTGAACCCGATGATATTTTTATACGAAAAAAAGGCCAGAAAACAACACTCGTTACGACCTTAAATCCAAGAGGGATGAGAGATCTTTCTTTATTATTAGTTCCGGCGACTGAGTTAATGGGGGGGCCTAAATGGTCCGAACATCAGAAACATTTTGTTAACGAACTAAGTAAAGAATTTGGACTTGATGCTGTGTTGATCGTATTTTCCCAACTTTCTTGGACAAAGCAAAGAATTGATAAACATTCTGGGGAATATTTTGGAGATAATCTTTCACTAAAGCTTTCAAGTTCAGTTCTAATTCCACTCTCTAAATACCGAGATCGTGCAATGGAAGTTGGTGTAAGAGAGCCTCATTCTGTAAATATTTGCTTTAAAAGTTACTCCACTAGTTTCTCTCAACCTTTAAATTTTGATTTACAAACAGGGGATGATACTTTTTTTCAGATACAAACTCACTTGATGTCACCTTTATTTAAAACTTATAGAGATTTAACTT